>OKWT01000021.1_pt1 | contig 189813 bp, 170 predicted proteins | sample 1607131 | NCBI WGS metagenome assembly OKWT01 (sample SAMN07501045, study PRJEB24779) | human gut metagenome
GAGTAGGGAACTGCCAGGCATCAAATAACGCAAGAGCCCATCCTCACGGATGGGCTTTTTGCTTTTCTGCGTCTGGAGTGCAAACTTCTTCTATTTTCTATCCTGTTTTGCCAAAGCTATTTAGTTACAACATACTATTTTACCGGTACAAGCGTAGTAGCCACCCGTAGGGTGACTACCAACGTTCAATAAAAACGAAAATTGCTTATTATTTGTGTCGGGGCAGCACGGTATTCATTATTTGATGGGCAGTATCAGTTATGACTTTGCCCGCTGAACGATCGCCTTTCGTCATTGATGACATAAAGGATTTTGCCTGTTGAAGCGTAATATGTGGCGGTAGCGGAGCGACTTCCGGGTCTGTTTTTACTTCCAGCACGACAGGGCGATCTGCGCTTAGCGCTTCAGTCCAGGCCGCTTGTAGTTTTTCGGGATCGTCTACAAATATGCCTTTTAGCCCAATAGACTCCGCAAACTTAGCATAAGGAACATCCGGCACATCCTGAGTCGCTTCATAACGCGGGTTCCCTTCCATTACGCGTTGTTCCCAGGTGACCTGATTCAAATCGCCATTATTGAACACGCAGACAATCAGGCGTGGATCGGTCCAGCTTTGCCAGTACTTCTGGATAGTAATCAGTTCCGCCAGGTTATTCATTTGCATAGCGCCGTCGCCGACCAGCGCGACCACCGGTTTTTCAGGGAAAGCAAATTTAGCAGCGATAGCATAAGGCACAGCTGCGCCCATTGATGCTAACCCACCTGATAATGAAGAACGTTGCCCTTGCTTAATCCGAAAGTCACGCGCATACCAGTTTGCGCAGGATCCGGAGTCAGACGTGACGATAGCGTTATCAGGCAGCAGCGGCGACATTTCCCAGACCACGCGCTGAGGATTGACCGGGTTAGCCTTCGCCATTGCCCGCTCTTCCATTTTCTTCCACCAGTCCTGTACCGAAACAGCAATCTGCTCCTGCCATGAACGATCTTCTTTACGTTGCAGTAGCGGCAATAATGCCTGCATCGTGCTGACCGCATCGCCGTGCAGGTTGATTTCAGTCGGGTAGCGTAAGCCTAACATTGAAGGATCGATGTCGATCTGCACCGCCCGCGCCTGGCCTTCTTTAGGTAAAAATTCAGCCCAGGGAAAACCCGTGCCAATCATCAGCAATGTGTCGCATTCCTGCATCAATTTCCAGGAAGGCTCCGTACCCAGCAGGCCGATGCATCCCGTCACAAACGGCGCGTCGTCAGGCAAGATATCCTTGCCCAACAGGGCCTTCGCTACCCCCGCGCCAAGCAGATTAGCTGCCTGTACAACTTCAACGGCGGCTTCTCGTGCGCCTGCGCCAATAAGTATCGCCACTTTTTTACCGCTGTTGAGAATGTCTGCGGCACGCTGAAGATCATCCTGATGAGGAATAACATGCGGGCGCTGGTAGCCGATCCCGGAATGGGTAAATCCGTGAGCATGTTCTGGCTCCTGCCAGGCTTCGTCCTGAATATCTTTCGGCAGGATAAGTACCGTAACGCCGTTATTTGCTGTCGCGATTCGCACACCGCGATCGACAAGGTGGCGAACCTGAGCAGGAGTCGCTGCTTCCTGCACGAAACTTGCTACGTCGCTAAATACGCGGTCAAGGTTCAATTCCTGCTGGTAGGTGGCGCCGCGCGCCGTCGCTTCCGCCTGTCCGGCAATCGCGATAACGGGCATATGATCCATTCTCGCGTCATATAAACCCGTTAACAGATGTGTTGCGCCTGGTCCGCCGGTTGAAAGACAGACGCCGGGCTCGCCGGTGAATTTTGCATGCGCGCAGGCCATAAAGGCGGCCATTTCTTCATGCCGCACCTGGATGAACTCTATGCCATCGCCTGCCTTTTCCGCACGCTGAAGCGCGCCCAGCACGCCATTAATCCCATCACCAGGATAACCATAAATACGGGTTACTCCCCACGCTTTTAATCGTTCAACAAAAAAGTCACTGGTCATCTTCGTCATTATTTTGCCTCGCTTCAGGTGTTACGTGACGGCGTTCAGCCTGAGCTGCGCTCGATCCTTTAGTCTGTTGGAGGATAGTTCACTTAAAGCAAATGGGCGAAAAAGGGGGAGTGTTCCGAAGGCTGCTATGGTTAAAAGAGCAACCACAACGGAGAGTAGCCAGTGCGTAAAGAGTTTGATTATCAGCAGGACTTTACCAAAACCGATTTTCGTCAGCATCCTGAGCTTTACCAGGTCGGCCGGGGCGAGCAGGGGGTGTTGCTGGTAGAACCCTATAAAAGCGAAATTCTTCCCTGGTGGCGTTACAAAGATCCCGAGTCAGCGCAAAAGTCTGCGGAAAAAATTTATGCGCTGTTTGAAGATTATCGAAAAAACGATGATTTTGTCGGTATGGATATGGCGAGAAAATTCATTCAGATGGGGTATACCCGCGCGCGCCGTTACGCCAACTATAAAGGCGGCAAGAAATATGACGAAGAGCGGCAGCTTATGCCACGCGGCAACGATCCGGTGAAAGCCGCAGCGGCAGCGGTTTTTAAAACCTGGTGGGATCGCATCCGGGCCGATGAGGATTATCTGCGACGCAAGAAAGCGCATCAGGAAAAATGGGGATAACGAGGTTTACCCGAAAACGTAAAATGTTCCGTGCCTCACAAAATCATAAGCCAACAAATAATTAACACTTTATTTACTTCTGCTGCGGGCGCAAGCTACGGATCCGCAGTTTACGGGCTGGCTTGCCCGTAATAAAAGACAGGAGAAAAAAATGACAGAAGTAACTGCCCGTTCGGAGAAAACGGCGCTGACGTCATCAGATACCCGCCGTCGCGTCTGGGCAATCGTCGGCGCGTCATCGGGCAATCTGGTGGAATGGTTCGATTTTTATGTCTATTCGTTCTGCTCGCTCTATTTCGCCCATATCTTTTTTCCTTCCGGCAATAGCACTACTCAGCTATTGCAAACCGCAGGCATTTTCGCCGCAGGCTTTTTGATGCGTCCGATCGGCGGATGGATGTTTGGTTATATTGCGGATAAGCATGGCCGCAAAACCTCTATGCTGATCTCTGTCTGCATGATGTGTTTTGGCTCGTTGGTGATTGCTTGCCTGCCGGGCTATGACGTGCTTGGCACCTGGGCGCCGGCATTGCTACTGCTGGCCCGCCTGTTTCAGGGGCTTTCAGTAGGGGGTGAATACGGCACCAGCGCCACGTACATGAGTGAAGTAGCGGTAGAAGGGCGCAAAGGTTTTTACGCGTCGTTCCAGTACGTAACGCTTATAGGCGGCCAGTTACTGGCGCTGCTGGTACTGGTTGTGCTGCAACAAACGTTAACCGATAGCGACTTACGCGCATGGGGCTGGCGTATTCCGTTCGCGCTTGGCGCCGTACTGGCGATTGTGGCGTTATGGTTGCGTCGTTCGCTGGAGGAGACTTCTCAGCAGGAAACGCGAGCGCTGAAAGAAGCTGGGTCGCTGAAAGGACTGTGGCGCAATCGCCGCGCTTTCCTGATGGTGCTGGGTTTTACCGCCGCAGGCTCGCTGAGCTTTTATACCTTTACGACCTATATGCAAAAATATCTGGTCAACACGGCAGGCATGCACGCCAACGTGGCAAGCGGGGTTATGACGGCGGCTCTGTTCGTCTACATGCTGGCACAACCCCTCTTCGGCGCGCTTTCCGATAAAATAGGCCGCCGCAACTCCATGATCTGCTTTAGCGTGCTCGCCACGATTTGCACCGTACCGATCCTGACCGCGTTGCAGCATGTCTCCTCGCCTTATGCCGCTTTTGGGCTGGTCATTCTGGCGTTGCTGATCGTTAGCTTTTACACCTCGATAAGCGGCATTCTGAAAGCGGAAATGTTTCCAGCGCAGGTGCGCGCGTTAGGCGTGGGGCTTTCTTATGCGGTAGCGAACGCTTTATTTGGCGGGTCGGCGGAATATGTCGCCCTTTCGCTTAAATCGCTGGGTTCGGAAACCGCTTTCTTCTGGTATGTATCCGTCATGTGCGCCATTGCGCTGCTGGTTTCGCTCAAATTACACCGTAAAGGGAAGGGCATGAGGCTTTAGTGTTCGGCCAGTTGCCAGAGTGTGTAGCCGGTGGTCGCGCCGGCCACATCCCAGGCGAAATCTTTCCAGCTCCAGCCGCTGCCAGCCGGGCGGCTGTCCCACAACTCTTTTGTTGCGCCAAGAGAAACCGAAAACATTACGCCAACCGCCGCGGCGCGATCCCGGCTCACTCCCTGGCGTTGGGCGTACTCATTGCCAGCGGCGGAAAGCATAGCCGAGGCGAGAAAATGCTGCGCTTTATCCTGCCCTGACCAGGCGTCCTGCGCCATATGGCTACAGCCGGTTAACAGCATCATGCTGATAATCAAAAAAAGACGCATATCGCGTACCCAATAAAAAAGCCCTGACGGGCAGGGCTTTTCACTATAGCTGAAAGTTAAAGAATGCGGCTAATCAGCCGGTCAATACGTATACGACGCAGACGGCGAATAAGCTTGCGCACTTTTACCGGATAATCGGCGATGCTTTGCAGCTCCCGGTAATGTTTCACTACCACAGTATGGGTGCGAATAAGCTCCAGCTCTTTATCACGCAGCGCCGCAAGCTGCTGCCTGGGGTCGTGAATTAAAATAGCGTTCTCAAGATCGAGCCGCCATGCGCGCGGGTTAAGGTTATTGCCGGTCAGCAGCATCCACTCGTCGTCCACCCACATGCCTTTCAGATGGTAACTGTTATCTTCATCTTTCCATAACCGCACCACTAACTGTCCGCTATTAACGTAATACTGAAGGCGGCTTAAGAAGCGGCGCAGGTTAATTTCATAAAGATAAGGCAAGGCGCCAATAATCTTAAAAGGCTCATTCTCAGGAATGTAAAAGTCATTAGCGGTTTTATCGCCAACGATAATTTCAACTTTTTTGCCGTCGCGCAGCAGTTGAATGACGTTTCGCACCAGGACGGCGGGAAGGTTGAAATACGGGGTGCAGATAACCAGCTTGTGCTCTGCGCAAGGCATAAGATGGAAGATGGTTTTGTTCAGCGGACTGGATTTGCCAAGGCCGACCAGCGGCGTTACCGCCAGCTGTTCGTTATCCGCATTGCCTGCGAAATGGTATGTCGCATCGCGCAGCGTCTGGCGGAACAGGCGAATATCATTTTTGATTTCGGGACTTTTCGGACGGCCCGGGTCATCCAGCCGATTTACCGCGCGGCCTGTAGCCAGATGCTGGTGTACCCAGTGATACATCTGGTCTGCAAGCTGCGCGTTGCGGATCCAGTGGTATCGGTCATAGCGATACTTTTCGTGCTGGTGCAGGTAAACATCGTTCAGGCTGGCGCCACTGTAAAATACGCCATCATCGATGATAAAGCCTTTGTAATGGAGCACGCCAAGCGCTTCTCGGGTATTGATGGGAATACCGTAAACAGGCACTTCCACGCCAGGATTTTCCTGGGCCATTCGGCAATACCAGTCTGCATTGGTGTTGGATGCCGCCGCGCCGATACGTCCTCGCTGGGCGCGATGCCAGTCCACCAGCACGCTCACTTCCAGTTCAGGACGTTGACGCTTTGCCTCATAGAGGGCGGAAAGAATGCTTTTGCCGCCGTCGTCTTGTTCAAGGTAAAGCGCGACGAGGCAGATACGCTGGGTTGCCGCCGCGATTTTTTGCAGCAGGGTTTCCCTGAAATCGGCGGGAGAAAAGTAAAACTCGACATCATCAACTGACTGAGAAAGCTTCGGTAGTTGGGCAAGGTGTTGTTGATGTTTGTTTCGTTTAAATTTAGACAACATCACAGTGCATATCTTCTCTGAATAGGATGGTCTTCTGCGCAAAACAGACGACAGAAGTGGACGATAATATCACTACTGTCCGGGAATGTGGTCAATATTTCCAGCACCTTACTCACAACGTTGCGCTCTGCGGCAGCGGCAATGTCAGGCTGACGATGCCATCTTCCAACTGAACATCCACCTGAAAACCGAGCTTTCTGGCAAGCGCCACCATCCCCTGGTTATGCGGCATGGTAATCCCGTTTAATCGCTGCAAACCATGTTCGCGGGTATAAGCTATCAGCTTTTCCAGCAGGCGACGGCCAAGCCCAAGCCCTTTCAAATCCGATCGCACCAGTACGGCAAATTCCGCATCAATGTTATCCGGGTCGGATATGGCGCGCGTGACGCCCAGAATTTCCGCTTCGCCGCTCGGATCGCGCACGGCAACAAAGGCCATTTCTCGATCGTAGTCGATCTGCGTCATGTTGGCTAAATCATCGTGGGTAAATTCGTTGATCTCGCTGAAATAGCGGTAGTAAAGATCTTCTTTTGTTACCCGTGCGATGAAGCGTTGCAGCTGAGGTTCGTCTTCGGGAAGAATAGGACGGAACAGGCATTTTTCGCCGTTTTTCATCTCTACCCACTCTTCAAACTGATGCGGATAAGGACGCACCGCCAGCCGCGCGTCCGGGTCGCCTGTAAAGGGCTTAATGTGTAGCGTAACATCCAGTGCGGTGAATTCACTGGCGGAGGCGAGCAGAGGATGAATATCGAGCCGCTCAATTTCCGGACAGTCGATAATCAAATCAGAAACCCGCACCAGCAGCTGGCTCAGACCGGCAATATCAAGCGGACGAAGCGCGCTGCGCCCGCGTATTTTGCCATTTTTGATAGCCTGAATAACAAGGTAGCGCGCCAGATTCATATTAAGCGGCGGCAGCGCCACCGCCGCCTGGTCTTCAGGACGCCACTCCACGCCGCCTTCCCCCAGCATAATCAGCGGGCCGAAAGTATCGTCATGTTCCACCACTACCCGCAATTCCTGCGCGCCCGCACGGTTCGCCATGCTTTGCACCAGCAGCCCATGAATGCGCGCCTGCGGCCAGGCCAGTTTTACACGGTCTATGATCGCATCCGCCGCCTGCTGCACCTCTTTTGCGGTACGCAGATAAAGCATTACCCCTTGTACTTCTGATTTATGCGGAATATCGGGCGAGCGCAGTTTCAGCGCCACCGGATAGCCTATCTGCTCGGCAATATGTACTGCTTCCGCGCTGTCGCCTGCAATCCAGGTCGGCAGCGTTTGTAAACCATAAGCCTGGAGGATGGGCTGTACTTCATGGGTATCAAGCCGGGTCGCGCCTTCCGCCAGCGCTTGCTGCAACAGAAGATGGGCTTCGGCGGTATTGGTCGTCAGGTTAGGGGGAAGCGCGGGGATCTCGCGGAGTTGTTTCTGGTTACGGCGGTATTCCACCATATGCATAAAGGCGGTTATCGCTCCTTCCGGCGTGCGGTAGGTTGGAATGCCGGCGTCGCTGAAAAACCGTCTTGCCTCCTGCGAGGAGTGTTCGCCGCACCAGTTAGTAATAAGCGTCACGTATTTGCCGCGAGGATGACGATGAAGCATCTCAATAAGGCTGCGCGCGCTTTCGCTGCCCGGCGCCGCGGCGCTGGGTGAGTGGATTATCATTAATGCATCGAAATCATGGCTATCCAACAAGGCTTCCAGGGCTTTCAGATAGCGTTCCGGCGTTGCGTCATCCCGTAAATCAAGCGGATTAGCAGGCTCGACGCCTGACGGCAGCACGGCTTTCATCCGGGTGAGCGTCTCTTCGCCAATGGTCGCAAGCTTTCCGTTTCGCAACCAGAGCTCATCTAACGCCAGCGCTGCCGGAGCGGCGCCGTTGCTGACTATCATCAGCCGTTCGCCGCGCAGCGGGCGCATATGGCTTAGCGTTTCAACGGCAGAGAAAAGTTCGTGGGTATCCTGGACGCGCAGCAGGCCTGCGCGCTGGATGGCGGCGTCCCAGGCTGCGTCCAGGCCGGCAGGTGTGCGAAGCAGATGCCGCGCCTGGGGGCTGCGTCCGCTTTTAATCACCAGGATCGGTTTATTACGGGAAGCGCTACGGGCGGCGGAAACAAAGCGCCGGGCGTCGCTCAGGTGCTCCAGGTAAAGCAGGATGGCGCTGGTTTTGCTGTCCCGCGCCAGGTAATCAAGCAGTTCATCAACGTCGATGTCCAGGCTATCTCCCAGCGCAATAAAGTAAGAGAAGCCCATTTCGCGCTGCTGCGCCCAGTCAAGAATAGTATTGGAAACCGCGGCCGACTGTGAAATAAAAGCCAGCTTGCCTTTACGAATCGGCACCGGTGAAAAGCTGGCGTTCAGGCCTTGCCAGGGCGCGAGGAGGCCAAGGCTGTTGGGTCCCAACAGGCGCATCTGAAAGCGCGCCGCGCAGTCCAGCAATTCAGCATGCTGTTCAGCGGGGGCGGAAAGTATGATGCAGGTTTTACACCCTTTTTCCCCAAGCGCTTCCAGCAGAGCGAGATTACGTTTCGCATGGGTACAGAGCACCGCGAGCTCCGGCGTAAAAGGGAGACTTGCCACATCGGGCCAGGCAAGCACGCCGCACACGGCTTTCCAGGCAGGCGTAACCGGCAATACCGGACCGTTAAACCCGCCTGCCAGCAAATTGCGCATCATCAGATAACCGGCGCGATCCGGCTTCATCGACGCGCCTACAACCGCAATGGATTTCGGGCGTAACAGCGCTTCCAGACCACGTTGGCTCATCTTCTTCTCCGCAAGCAAAGTGACCCGATGATTTTAAACGCTTTCTGGCGCTTGTGCTGTGACAACTCCCTGATGATGGGGTTTTCCCGCAAGGTAGCGTTCACGAAACAACGTAAAGTGGTCGCTAAGCCGCTGCGCTGCCTGGGTATCATGGGCAAGATCCAGCAGAGCGATAGCGACTTCCGCAGTACAGTATTGTCCGTCTACCTGCGCTTCACGCAGGCGATAAGCGGAAACACGGGACAGGTCGACTGAAATGACCGGCAGGTTGTCCAGATAGGGACTTTTACGGAACATTTTGCGCGCTTCGGTCCAGGTGCCGTCGAGCATGATGAAAAGCGGTGGTTTGCCGCCTGCGGGCGGGGCGGTGATAAGCTCCCGGCTGGCGTCGGCATAGGAGGCAGGAAAGACGACCATTGGCTGATAAGCGGGATCCGCGATCAGGTCAAGCAACGCCTGGGGCGGCTCGGTGCGCGACCACTGAAAAGCCTCGGTATCGGGCAGAACATCAGCAATTAGCCTGCCGGTGTTGCTGGGCTTCATCGGCTCAGTATCAAACATGACCAGGCAAAAACGGCTGCGCGCCTGGGCTGGTTGCAGCGTGGCGCATAAACACTGCTTCAGCGGCAACAGGCATCGCTGACAGCGGCGGATGCGATTGCCCCGGGCGAGAAAAGGACGCGTGGCGCGCGCAAGGCGCTCGGCGCGAAGACGAAGAACGGCGTTATCGGTCATGAGAGGCCTGGCAAAAACGCCATTGTCGCAGAGGGGAAAACGGGGCGCAAATTTTGCGCCCCGTAACGGTTAAACGGCTTCGTTAACGGCTTCGTTTAGCCAGGTATCGAACGGCGCTTTAGGCACCGCGCCGTTGAGCATGTCAACGAGCTGACCATTTTTAAACATCATGATGGTTGGAATGCTGCGGATGCGAAAACGCGCGCTCAGTTCGCGCTCCGCTTCGGTATTGATTTTTACAAAACGGATTTTGCCGCTGCGCTCTTCGGCCACATCTTCAAAAATCGGCGCAAAGTTACGGCAGGGGCCGCACCATGGCGCCCAGAAATCAACCACTACCGGCAGGTCGTCTTTCAGCAGGGCGTCGAAAGTTTCGCTGGTGGCGTTGATTACTTCGCCATCAAACAGCTCGTGGCCGCAGCGACCGCATTTCGCGCCATCGTCAAGGCGGTCTTCCGGGATGCGGTTAATAGCCTGGCAGGCGGCACAAACGGTATTCATAACAGACCTCTGGGAAACAGGTTTACAGGAACCGGCAAGGCATGTCGGTTATGTTTCAATATTGTTGCATATTATCTGAGAACTTGTTTCCGTCGACCAGGTGTTTTATCCAATGAGTACAATAGTTATTAGCTTTTGCGTGAAGAACATGGCGCAGCGGGGATACATCGGGTAATCTTCGCGCTTCGCGCAGCGCTGGTGGAGAAAAGTATGAGCGACGATTTCAAAGGTAAAAGCGGCAAAGTCAAAGTGATGTATGTACGCGGTGACGAAAATGCCGATAAACGTGGCGCGAATCCGCGCACCGGAAAAGGAGGCGGACGCCCATCTGGCCCTGCCCGCGCTGAAGGCGGCCGCCGCGCGCCGCGCGAAGAAAAAGCCGGTGGACGCGAACGCAGCCGCGACGCTTCGCCGTGGCGCACTGTGTCCCGGGCGCCGGGCGAAGAAGCGCCGGCGAAACCCGATCACGGCGGCATCAGCGGTAAAAGTTTTATCGATCCGGAAGTGCTGCGTCGTCAGCGCGCCGAAGAGACCCGCGTGTATGGCGAGAACGCTTGCCAGGCGCTGTTTCAAAGCCGCCCGGAGGCCATTGTCCGCGCCTGGTTTATCCAGAGCGTCACGCCGCGCTTTAAAGAAGCGCTGCGCTGGATGGCGGCTAACCGCAAGGCTTATCACGTGGTGGATGAGGCGGAGCTGGCGAAAGCGTCCGGCACCGAACACCACGGCGGCGTCTGTTTCCTTATCAAAAAGCGCAACGGTCTGTCGGTAAACCAATGGCTGAGCCAGAGTGGCGAAGAAGATTGCGTGCTGGCGCTGGAAGATGTCGGCAACCCGCATAATCTTGGCGCTATTGTGCGCAGCTGCGCGCATTTCGGCGTGAAAGGCGTGGTTGTACAGGATGCTGGCCTGCTGGAATCCGGCGCGGCGGTGCGTACTGCCGAAGGCGGCGCCGAGCATGTCGAGGCGATAACCGCAGACAGCTTTAACGATGCGCTGGAGCAGTTCCGTCGTGCCGGGTATGCCATCGTTACTACGTCAAGCCATCAGGGCACCCCGCTTTTCCAGGCGCAACTGCCGAAGAAAATGGTGCTGGTGCTGGGTCAGGAGCGCGAGGGGATCTCAGAAACCACTTTCGCTAACGCCGATCTCAGCCTCTCTATCGACGGTACCGGCAAAGTAGAAAGCCTGAACGTTTCGGTCGCGACCGGCGTTTTGCTCGCCGAATGGTGGCGACAGAACAAAGCCTGATTAAACAAAGGCTGATAAAACAACGCCAGCGTAAGCTGGCGTTTTGCTATTCGGAATCGGCGGGCAGCGTTGGTTGCCAGTCAATGGGCTTCTGACCGTGTTCTGTCAAATACGCATTGGTTTTAGCGAAATGGCCGCAGCCGAAAAAACCGCGATGCGCGGAGAGCGGGGAAGGATGCGGCGCCTGTAAAACGTGGTGGCGCTGACGGTCGATAATCGCGCCTTTCTTTTGCGCATGCGAGCCCCACAGTAAAAACACAACGCCTTCCCGATGTTCGTTGATAAGCGAAATGACCTTATCGGTAAACGTCTCCCAGCCAAGATTCGCATGCGAATGCGCTTTTCCCGCCTGCACCGTCAACACGGTATTAAGCAGCATAACGCCCTGGCGCGCCCAGCTCTCCAGGTAGCCGTGCGCGGGGCGTTCAAAGCCGCTAATCGACTTTTCCAGCTCTTTATACATATTTACTAAAGATGGCGGCGGCGCTACGCCCGGGCGTACGGAAAATGCCAGGCCATGCGCTTGTCCCGGGCCATGGTAGGGATCCTGGCCGAGAATAACCACTTTTACATCGCCAAGCTCGGTAAAACGAAAAGCATTGAAAACATCTTTTTGCGGCGGATAGACGGTCACGCCCGCTTCACGTTCAGCGGCTACTGTGGTCAGGATATTCTGGAAATAAGGTTTTTGTTTCTCTTCGGCCAGCACGTCGTGCCAGGTGAGTTTGTTTGCCATCTCGCTCTCCTGCGAATCTGTTTCCCTTAAGCTTAACTGCTTATTTCATCTGAACAAAATTTCGGGGATTCAGGCGCTGAAAAGTAAATGCGATTTCCCTTACGTCTGCTGTTTCGGTTGCCGCGTAAGTTGATATAAAACAATTCCTTTATCTCATAACCACTTTGACTATGTGGATTTTGTTGATTTTAATCAAAGAAAACGACCTCGTTGCTGGTATATAAAACAACCTATCAACAATGGTTTTACCAATTAGCCAACGACGGCTGATGATAATCAAAGACAAAGCCCATAGGGAGGCATCATATGATTACAGGTATCCAGATCACCAAAGCCGCTAACGACGACCTGCTGAACTCTTTCTGGTTGCTGGACAACGAAAAAGGCGAAGCGCGCTGCGTTTGCGCGAAAGCGGGGTTTGCCGAAGATGAAATCGTCGCGGTAAGCAAACTGGGCCAGTTTGAATACCGTGAAGTGCCGATGGAAATAAAACCGGAAGTGCGCGTGGAAGGCGGCCAGCATCTGAACGTTAACGTATTGCGCCGTGAGACGCTGGAAGATGCGGTTAAGCACCCGGAAAAATATCCTCAACTGACCATCCGCGTTTCCGGCTATGCGGTGCGCTTTAATTCTCTGACGCCGGAACAGCAGCGCGACGTTATCGCCCGTACATTTACAGAAAGCCTGTAATCTGTTGAACGACGAGGGAGCTCGTCGTAAGCAGACATAAAAAAACCGCCTGTAAACAGGCGGTTTTTTATTCGCAGTGGGCTACTCTTCGCCGCCCGTTGTTGCCGCAGCGCTGGGCTTACGGCGCTTGCCAATATTTTTAGTATCGCGATGGCGCTGCTTCACGCGCGGTTTCTCTTTGTCTTTCTCTTTTTTCTTCTCTTCGCGTTTGGCGAGCGCTTTTTTCGACGGCTTGCCTTTAAGCTTTTCGCTCGGCACGCGCGTTACAGGACGCAGTTCGTCGATAACGCGGGCTTTCAGCGGCTCTTTGACGTAACGCTCAACTTTACCCAGCAGCAGGTGATCGTGCGCTTCCACCAGCGAGATGGCCGTGCCCTTGCGTCCGGCACGAGCGGTACGGCCGATGCGGTGCAGGTAAGTATCTGCCGTACGCGGCATGTCGAAATTGAAAACATGGCTGACATCCGGAATATCAATGCCGCGCGCCGCCACGTCGGTGGCGATAAGCACATTCACGCGTCCGTCGGTCAGACGTTTAATCGCTTCGCTACGCTTTACCTGCACCATTTCGCCTTCCAGGTAGCAGGTGTTAATACCGGCTTCACGCAGCCAGCCCGCCAGTTCATGAACGCGCTCGCGCTTGCGAACGAATACGATAGAACGGCTGACATCCGGCTGTTTCAGCAGGTGAACCAGCAGCGCGGTTTTATGTTCTACGTTATCCGCGCGGTAATACCATTGATGGATCTTTTTACGCTCGCGTGTGGACGGCGTGGCGGAGACCTCAACGGGATCTTCCAGCAGACGCTCGGCGAAATCTTTAATCGCTTCCCCTTCAAGCGTGGCGGAAAACAGCATGGTTTGCTTACGCCAGCGCGTTTCGCCAGCGATATGTTCAATGTCCTGCGCGAAGCCCATGTCCAGCATGCGATCCGCTTCATCTAAGATCAGCGTTTCTACGGCGCGGCAGTCGAAGTTTTCTTCTTTAATGTACTGAAGCAAACGGCCGGTGGTGGCGACGACAATATCCTGGTTCTCGCTGAATACCTCGGCATGGTTCATATAGGCCACGCCGCCGGTAATGGTCGCAATATCAAGATGCGTGTGAGCGGCAAGCTCACGCGCCTGATCGGCTACCTGCATCGCCAGTTCACGGGTTGGCGTCAGAATGAGAATTCGCGGCGGTCCCGATTTTTTACGGGGAAAGTCCAGCAGATGCTGCAACGCCGGCAACAGATAAGCTGCCGTTTTACCGGTGCCTGTCGGCGCTGAACCCAGCACATCACGCCCTTCGAGCGCAGGCGGAATAGCGGCGGCCTGAATAGCCGTGGGACGAGAAAAGCCTTTATCCTGGAGCGCGTCCAGCAAGCTTTCATCAAGTTCAAGTTCGGAAAAAGTGGTTACAGTCATTTTCTACCTCTGTGTGGGCCGCCGATTATAGACGTTCAGGCTGTAATGTTCATCCCTTTCCAGGACAAGCGCTTCCCCGCAGCCTCGCTTTCCCCTATGCTACAGCGGTTTTATTAGCAGGTAGTGACAGATGTCTGAGCCGAAAGCGCCGCTGCGCCGTAACGGGTTTACGTTTAAACAATTCTTTATCGCACACGATCGCTGTGCAATGAAAGTCAGCACTGACGGTATTCTCCTGGGCGCCTGGTCACCGGTTGCCGGGGTAACGCGTATTCTGGATATTGGCGCAGGCAGCGGGCTGCTGGCTCTGATGCTGGCCCAGCGAACGCCGCAAACCGTGCAGATTGAAGCCGTTGAACTGGATGCCGACGCCGCAAGCCAGGCTCGCGAAAACGCACAAGCGTCGCCGTGGGCGACGCGTATCGCTGTTCATAGCGCGGATGCGCTGGCCTGGTCGCAACAACAAACACAGCGTTATGAACTTATTGTCTGTAACCCGCCGTATTATGAGAAAGGGGTGGAGTGCACAACGCCTGCCCGGGAACAGGCGCGTTATACCATCACGCTTGATCACGGCGCGCTACTGAACTGTGCGGCGCAGCTCATCACGGAAGAGGGGTTTTTTTGCGTTATCCTGCCGGCAGACACAGGGGACACTTTTAGCCGACAGGCGCTGGCGCAGGGCTGGCACCTTCGTCTGCGTACCGATGTCGCCGAAACGCAGGAACGGCTGCCGCACCGCGTATTGCTCGCTTTTTCACCGCGCCCCGGCGAATGTTTCAGCGACAGGCTGGTTATCCGTGGGCCAGACCAGCACTACTCCGAAGCGTATTGCGGCCTGACCCAGGATTTTTATCTGTTTATGTGAGTTAACGGGCAAAGCACCGAAGGGCCGGAGTCGGGCAGGGCGTCCGGGTAATCCAGCGTATAATGCAGCCCGCGACTCTCTTTGCGCATCATCGCGCAGCGCACGATAAGCTCGGCAACCTGCACCAGATTTCGCAGTTCCAGCAAGTTATTGGAAACACGGAAATGCGCGTAATACTCGTCAATTTCCTGTTGCAGCAGGGTAATACGACGCAATGCGCGCTCCAGACGTTTAGTGGTCCGTACGATGCCCACGTAATCCCACATAAACAGTCTCAGCTCATGCCAGTTATGCTGGATCACAACCAGTTCATCCGGGTTTTCCACCCGGCTTTCATCCCAGGCAGGCAAAGATTTCACCTCGTGCACATACGGCATGCGCTTTTTAATATCTTCCGCCGCGGACCAGCCGTAAACCAGACATTCCAGCAGCGAATTCGAGGCCATGCGGTTAGCGCCATGCAGCCCGGTGTAGGTGACTTCGCCAACGGCATACAGCCCGTCGATATCAGTGCGGCCATGTTCATCGACCATAACCCCCCCGCAGGTATAGTGTGCCGCTGGCACTATGGGCACCGGGTCCGTTGTGAGATCGATACCCAGGCCGAGCAATTTTTCATAGATGGTCGGGAAGTGATGACGGATAAAATCGGCAGGCTTGTGGCTGATATCCAGATACATGCAGTCTGCGCCAAGACGCTTCATTTCATGATCGATAGCGCGGGCGACAATATCACGCGGCGCCAGTTCAGCGCGTTCGTCAAAGTCTGGCATAAAGCGGCTGCCGTCCGGGCGCTTGAGATAAGCGCCTTCGCCGCGCAGCGCTTCGGTCAGCAGGAAATTTCTCGCCTGCGGATGAAAAAGGGCGGTTGGATGAAACTGGTTAAACTCAAGATTCGCCACGCGGCAACCCGCACGCCATGCCATGGCGATGCCGTCGCCAGAAGCAATGTCAGGGTTTGTGGTGTATTGATAAACCTTTGAGGCGCCGCCGGTCGCCAGCACTACCGCTTTAGCGCGACAGGTTTCTACCTGTTCTTTATTACGGTTCCACACCCAGGCGCCAACTACGCGGCGCGTGCCGGGCAGACCTATTTTATCGGAAATAATTAAATCAACGGCGTTGCTGCGTTCAAGAATGCGGATATTGGGATGGCTTAATGCCTGGCCGACCAGCGTGGTTTCAACCGCTTTACCCGTGGCGTCGGCGGAATGAAGAATGCGCCGGTGGCTATGGCCGCCTTCGCGCGTCAGGTGATAACCCGCTTCGCCGTTGGGCTGGATTTCGGTATCAAACAGCACGCCCTGATCGATAAGCCATTGCACGCAGTGGCGCGCATTACTGGCTACAAATTCCACCGCGTCGCGGTCGCAAATTCCTGCGCCTGCAATCAGCGTATCTTCAACATGCGAAGCGATACTGTCGGTTTCATCAAATACGGCGGCTATGCCGCCCTGGGCATAAAATGTAGAGCCTTCGCTCACCGGACCTTTGCTTAACACAATAACCTGATGCTGCTGCGCCAGACGAAGCGCCAGCGAAAGTCCTGCTGCGCCGCTGCCGACAATGAGCACATCACAATGAAGTTCTGGAGTCGTGTTCATGATGCTGTGTTTAATTTACTAAACAAGGTTTGGCCAGCATAGCATCGCCCTCACAAAATACGCACGTTTTTTTTGAAGGGTGTTGCAAATCCTGAACAGGAGGGTATTCGCTATGACGTTGGGATAAGCCAGACAACCTTGCGCGCGATTTGCCGCGCCCCGCACACTTCTGGATTAAAAGATGAAATAAAGGCAGGGTTGCGTTACTCTGCAAACGCTCTGCGCGGCATATTACGTGACGTAATAGCCTCTTTTTTTCGGGCGGAACATATAATGAATGAGAAAGCGCTTTTCGCAAAACAGAGCACAAAAACAAAGGCGTAACGGAACTATGCGCAAGGCCGACACTCTAATCGTCTGCTTGCTCATGAGTGCAGAGTTCGGGTGGCGTTTCGATTACGCGTGGAAATTGGGTTTGGGGAGACATTACCTCGGATGAGCGAGCAGTTAACGGATCAGGTCCTTGTTGAACGGGTCCAGAAGGGAGAACAGAAGGCGTTTAATTTACTGGTGGTTCGCTACCAGCATAAAGTAGCGAACCTGGTTTCCCGGTATGTTCCCTCAGGCGATGTTCCTGACGTGGTGCAAGAATCTTTTATTAAAGCCTATCGCGCGCTTGATTCCTTTCGCGGTGATAGCGCTTTTTATACATGGTTATACCGAATCGCTGTTAACACGGCGAAGAATTATCTGGTGGCTCAGGGGCGCCGACCGCCTTCCAGCGACGTGGACGCCAACGACGCGGAAAACTTCGAAAGCGGCAGCGCGCTGAAAGAAATTTCGAACCCTGAGAACTTAATGTTGTCTGAAGAGTTGAGACAAATTGTTTTCCGTACCATTGAGTCACTCCCGGAAGATTTACGCATGGCAATAACGTTACGGGAGCTGGATGGCCTGAGCTATGAAGAGATAGCGGCTATCATGGATTGCCCGGTCGGTACGGTGCGCTCCCGTATTTTCCGTGCTCGGGAAGCTATTGATAATAAAGTTCAACCGCTTATCAGGCGTTGACGATAGCGGGATACTGGAAAAGGTATTAGGCATGCAGAAAGAACAACTTTCCGCTTTGATGGACGGGGAAACACTGGATAGCGAATTGCTCAACGAGCTGTCGAAAGACAAAGCGTTGCAGCAAAAATGGGAAAGCTACCATCTCATTCGCGACACGCTGCGCGGCGATACCGGCGAGGTTATGCACTTCGACATCTCGGCCCGCGTCATGGCGGCGATTGAAAATGAACCGCTTCGCCATGCAGCCCCGCTTATTCCTGAATCGCAACCCGCTCCCCATCAATGGCAAAAAATGGGTTTCTGGCAAAAGCTGCGTCCCTGGGCGAGTCAGCTTACTCAGGTTGGCGTTGCGGCTTGCGTATCGCTGGCGGTTATCGTTGGCGTTCAGCACTATAACAGCGCACCAGAAGCAGGTTCTGCAACGGCACAACCAGAAACGCCGGTTTTCAATACGCTGCCGATGATGGGTAAAGCCAGCCCGGTAAGCCTCGGCGTACCGTCTGACGCTACCGCAAGCGCAGGTCAACAGCAGCAAGTGCAGGAGCAGCGTCGCCGTATAAACGCTATGCTTCAGGATTACGAATTGCAGCGTCGTCTGCACGCTGAACAACTTCAGTTTGAACAGGCGCAAACGCAGCAAGCGGCTGTACAAGTGCCAGGAAACCAGACTTTAGGAACGCAATCGCAGTAATGAAGCAACTTTGGTGCGCCATGTCCCTTGTGGCTGGCAGCCTGTTTTTCTCTGTTAGCGCCTCGGCGGATGCTTCTTCCGAGGCGCTCTTACAGCAGATGAACCTGGCAAGTCAGTCACTCAACTACGAGTTAGCTTTTATCAGTATTAACAAGCAAGGCGTGGAATCGCTCCGCTATCGTCATGCTCGTCTTGATAACAAGCCGCTGGCTCAACTCCTGCAAATGGACGGACCGCGTCGCGAGGTCGTACAGCGCGGCAACGAAATCAGCTATTTTGAACCTGGGCTGGAGCCGTTTACCCTTAACGGCGACTATATCGTCGACTCTATGCCTTCGCTGGTTTATACCGATTTTCGCCGTCTGGCGCCTTATTACGACTTTATCTCGGTAGGACGAACCCGCATTGCTGACAGGCTGTGCGAAGTTATCCGCGTCGTGGCGCGTGACGGCACGCGATACAGCTATATCGTCTGGATGGACACACAGAGCAAACTGCCGCTGCGCGTTGATTTACTCGACAGAGATGGCGAAACGCTGGAGCAATTCCGCGTCATTTCTTTTGCGATTCAGGATAAGCCCGGCACAATGATGCAAAACCTGGCGCAGGCCTCTTTGCCGCCGTTGCTGTCAGTACCAGGTACGGAAAAGGTAACCTTTAACTGGTCGCCTTCCTGGTTGCCGCAGGGTTTTTCTGAAGTTTCCAGCAGTCGCCGTTCTCTGCCGACAATTGATATGCCGGTGGAATCACGGCTCTATTCCGACGGTTTGTTCAGTTTCTCAGTTAACATTAACCGCGCCTCGCAGGCCAGCGCAGAACAGATGCTGCGTACCGGGCGCCGAACGGTCAGCAGTGAAGTGCGCGACAATGCGGAAATTACAGTGGTCGGCGAACTGCCGCCGCAAACCGCCAAGCGTATCGCCAGCAGCGTTAAATTCAGGGCAGCAAAATGATTAAAGAATGGGCCACGGTAGTTTCGTGGCAACGCGGCGAAGCCGTTTTAAGTTGTGATGTAAAAGCTTCCTGTAGCAGTTGCGCTTCCCGCGCAGGCTGCGGCACACGCGTGCTGAATAAACTTGGCCCGCAACCCACGCACTACATCACCGTACCGAGTGAACAACCGCTAACGCCCGGGCAGAAAGTCGAACTGGGGATCGCGGAAAGCAGTCTGCTGGGTTCGGCAATGCTGGTTTATCTTTCGCCGCTGGCAGGGCTGTTTATTATAGCCGCCCTGTTTCAGACGCTTTTCGGCAGCGACCTTGCCGCTGCATGCGGCGCAGCGCTTGGCGGCGTAGGCGGTTTTTTGCTGGCGCGAGGCTTTTCACCGAAATTCAGCTCGCGCGAATCCTGGCAGCCCGTCATTTTGAGCGTGGGTTTGCCGCCCGATATCCTGCGTGTTGAAACGCCTTCCTCTGAAAGCCGGTGATTGCCGGCTTTTCTTTTTCTTACCGTTCGGTTTATCGCAATTTTAAGTTGCGACTATGCTTGCAGGATGAGCATTTCCCCGCTTTCTGGTTGTAGTGTAGAATGCGGCGTTTCAGGCAAAAGACAGCCACTATTATCAGGCTTAGTACAGCGCGTTGCGCGAGGCCTCCAGAGCATTTTTAAGGCATAAAAATCTCACTATATGAAGAACATACGCAACTTTTCCATCATAGCTCATATTGACCACGGTAAGTCGACGCTGTCTGACCGTATTATCCAGATTTGCGGTGGCCTCTCCGATCGCGAAATGGAAGCGCAAGTGCTTGATTCAATGGATCTCGAACGTGAACGCGGCATTACCATTAAAGCGCAGAGCGTTACGCTTGATTACAAAGCCTCGGACGGCGAGACCTATCAGCTGAACTTTATCGATACTCCCGGCCATGTGGACTTCTCCTATGAAGTTTCCCGCTCGCTCGCAGCGTGCGAAGGGGCGCTGCTGGTGGTTGACGCAGGGCAGGGCGTAGAAGCGCAGACGCTGGCGAACTGCTACACCGCAATTGAAATGGATCTCGAAGTGGTGCCGGTATTGAATAAAATCGACCTGCCGGCGGCCGATCCGGAACGCGTGGCGGAAGAGATTGAAGATATTGTCGGCATCGACGCCACCGATGCGGTGCGCTGCTCGGCGAAAACCGGCGTAGGCGTTCAGGATGTGCTGGAACGTCTGGTACGTGATATCCCGGCGCCGGAAGGCGACCCGGACGCGCCGTTGCAGGCGTTGATCATCGACTCCTGGTTCGATAACTACCTTGGCGTTGTTTCGCTGGTGCGTATTAAAAACGGCACCATGCGTAAAGGCGACAAAATCAAAGTTATGAGCACCGGTCAGGTTTATAACGCCGACCGTCTGGGGATTTTCACGCCGAAGCAGGTTGACCGCACCGAACTGAAATGCGGCGAGGTGGGCTGGCTGGTTTGCGCCATTAAAGACATTCTCGGCGCTCCGGTGGGCGATACCCTGACGCAGGCGCGCAATCCGGCGGATAAAGCGCTGCCAGGCTTTAAAAAAGTCAAACCGCAGGTATATGCGGGCTTGTTCCCGGTCAGCTCTGACGATTACGAAGCTTTCCGCGACGCGCTCGGCAAACTTAGCCTGAATGACGCCTCCCTGTTCTATGAGCCGGAAAGCTCAACGGCGCTTGGCTTCGGCTTCCGCTGCGGCTTCCTCGGCCTGCTGCACATGGAGATTATCCAGGAGCGTCTGGAGCGCGAATACGATCTCGACCTTATCACCACGGCGCCAACCGTCGTGTATGAAGTGCAGACGACGAATAAAGAAGTCATCTATGTTGACAGCCCGTCCAAGCTGCCGCCGCTGAACAACATTGACGAGCTGCGCGAGCCGATTGCCGAATGTCATATGCTGCTGCCGCAGGAATATCTGGGCAACGTCATCACGCTTTGCGTGGAAAAACGCGGCGTGCAGACCAACATGGTCTACCACGGCAACCAGGTTGCGTTGACTTATGAAATCCCGATGGCGGAAGTGGTGCTCGACTTCTTTGATCGCCTGAAGTCCACATCGCGTGGCTATGCCTCGCTCGATTACAACTTCAAACGCTTCCAGGCTTCTAACATGGTGCGCGTGGATGTGTTAATCAACGGCGAGCGCGTCGATGCGCTGGCGCTGATTACCCATAACGATAACGCGCCGTACCGCGGTCGCGAGCTGGTGGAAAAGATGAAGGAGCTGATCCCGCGTCAGCAGTTCGATATCGCGATTCAGGCGGCTATCGGCAACCACATTATTGCTCGCTCTACGGTAAAACAGCTGCGTAAAAACGTTCTGGCGAAATGCTATGGCGGTGACGTAAGCCGTAAGAAGAAACTGTTGCAGAAACAGAAAGAAGGTAAGAAGCGTATGAAGCAGGTCGGCAACGTCGAACTGCCGCAGGAAGCGTTCCTCGCCATTCTGCATGTGGGTAAAGACAGCAAATAACCTAAGGAGTTGGCATGGCGAATATGTTTGCCCTGATCCTCGTGATTGCCACGCTGGTCACGGGCATATTGTGGTGCCTGGATAAGTTTATCTTCGCGCCCAAACGCCGCGAACGTCAGGCGGCGGCGCAGGCTGCCGCAGGCGGGGAACTGGATACCAGAACGCTAAAAAAAGTCGGCCCGAAACCGGGCTGGCTGGAAACCGGCGCGTCTATTTTCCCGGTACTGGCGATAGTGCTGATTGTGCGTTCGTTCATTTATGAACCGTTTCAGATCCCGTCGGGCTCGATGATGCCGACGCTGCTGATCGGCGATTTTATCCTCGTTGAAAAATTCGCCTACGGCATTAAAGATCCGATTTATCAAAAAACGCTGATCGAAACCGGTCATCCGAAGCGTGGCGATATCGCGGTCTTTAAATACCCGGAAGATCCGCGTCTGGATTACATTAAGCGCGTGGTCGGTTTGCCGGGCGATAAAGTCAGCTACGATCCGGTTGCCAAGCAAGTCACTATCGAGCCGAATTGCAGTTCGGGTCAGGCATGCGGCAGCGCGTTGCCGGTGACATATTCCAACGTTGAGCCGGGCGACTTCGTACAAACGTTCGCGCGCCGCAACGGCGGTGAAGCGAGCAGCGGTTTCTTCCAGGTGCCGAAAAATGAAACCCGCGAAGGCGGTATCCGTTTGACGGAGCGCAAAGAGACGCTGGGCGACGTAACGCACCGTATCCTGATGGTGCCTATCGCGCAGGATCAACTCGGTATTTATTTCCAGCAGCCGGGCCAGCAGTTAGGCAGCTGGATTGTGCCGCCGGGTCACTACTTCATGATGGGCGACAATCGCGACAACAGCGCCGATAGCCGCTACTGGGGCTTTGTGCCGGAAGCGAATCTGGTTGGTAAAGCCACAGCTATCTGGATGAGTTTTGAAAAGCAAGAAGGTGAATGGCCAACCGGAGTTCGACTGAACCGTATTGGCGGAATTCATTGATGAATTAAATGTATTCTGACTAACGACATCCCCTGTCGTTGTGTATAGAATATTCCCCCGAGTTTTCAGGTTGGCTCCCGCAAGGGAGCCACGGCACACGAAACAGCTTTGATCCCCTGTTCAGCCCTGTTCCGTGTGCTGCATAGTTGACGCATTCATTAATTGGTATCGCATGAATCCCATCGTAATTAATCGGCTACAGCGAAAGCTGGGCTACACTTTTCATCATCAGGAGTTGTTGCAGCAGGCATTAACCCACCGCAGTGCCAGCAGCAAGCATAATGAGCGTCTGGAGTTTCTGGGTGACTCCATTTTAAGTTACGTTATTGCGAATGCGCTTTATCACCGCTTCCCGCGCGTTGATGAAGGCGATATGAGCCGCATGCGCGCAACGCTCGTACGCGGTAATACGCTGGCGGAAATTGCCCGTGAGTTTGAGCTGGGCGAATGTCTGCGTCTGGGGCCAGGCGAGCTGAAAAGCGGCGGGTTTCGCCGTGAATCGATCCTTGCAGATACCGTAGAAGCGTTAATTGGCGGCGTGTTTCTCGACAGCGATATTCAAACCGTCGAGCGCCTTATCCTCTCCTGGTACCAAAAACGTCTGGACGAAATTAGCCCGGGCGATAAGCAAAAAGATCCGAAAACGCGCTTGCAGGAATATTTGCAGGGTCGCCATCTGCCGCTGCCTTCTTATCTGGTGGTGCAGGTGCGTGGTGAAGCCCACGATCAGGAATTTACTATCCACTGCCAGGTCAGTGGCCTGAGTGAACCGGTGGTTGGCACAGGTTCCAGCCGCCGCAAGGCGGAGCAGGCCGCCGCCGAACAGGCGCTGAAAAAACTGGAGCTGGAATGAGCGAAGAACAAACCTATTGCGGATTTATCGCCATCGTTGGTCGTCCTAACGTGGGTAAATCCACTCTGCTGAACAAACTGCTTGGGCAGAAAATCTCTATTACCTCCCGCAAAGCGCAGACGACCCGTCACCGCATTGTCGGCATCCATACCGAAGGCGCGTATCAGGCCATTTATGTCGACACGCCGGGCCTGCATATGGAAGAGAAACGGGCCATTAACCGTCTGATGAACCGCGCGGCAAGCAGCTCTATCGGCGATGTTGAGCTGATCATTTTTGTGGTCGAAGGCACGCGCTGGACGCCAGATGACGAAATGGTGCTGAACAAGCTGCGCGACGGCAAAGCGCCGGTGATTCTCGCCGTTAATAAAGTGGATAACGTGCAGGAAAAAGCGGATCTCCTGCCGCATCTGCAATTTCTGGCAAGCCAGATGAATTTCCTGGATATCGTGCCCATTTCTGCGGAAACGGGCACCAACGTGGACACGATAGCCAGTATCGTGCGCAAACATTTGCCCCAGGCGATTCATCACTTCCCGGAAGATTACATCACCGACCGCTCGCAGCGTTTTATGGCCTCTGAAATCATCCGCGAAAAGCTGATGCGTTTCCTTGGCGCCGAGCTGCCTTATTCGGTGACGGTTGAAATCGAGCGTTTCCAGAGCAACGAGCGCGGCGGCTACGACATCAACGGTCTTATCCTGGTCGAGCGCGAAGGACAGAAGAAGATGGTGATTGGCAATAAAGGCGCCAAGATCAAAACCATCGGCATTGAAGCGCGTAAGGATATGCAAGAGATGTTCGAAGCGCCGGTTCACCTGGAACTGTGGGTGAAGGTGAAATCAGGTTGGGCCGACGACGAGCGCGCCCTGCGCAGTCTCGGTTATGTCGACGACCTTTAAGGTCCGCTAAATGGAAGGCTGGCAACGCGCCTTTGTGCTGCACGCGCGCCCGTGGAGCGAAACCAGCCTTATGCTTGACCTTTTTAGCGAAGAGTCAGGCCGGGTACGCGTCGTGGCTAAAGGCGCGCGCCGCAAGCGCTCTAACCTTAAAGGCGCGTTACAACCTTTCACCCCTTTACTGGTGCGCTGGAGCGGACGAGGAGAGGTGAAAAACCTCACCAGCGCGGAAGCGGTCTCGCTCGCGCTGCCGCTTTCGGGCATCACGCTTTACAGCGGTCTCTACGTTAACGAACTGGTCTCCCGCGTACTGGAGCCGGAAACGCGCTTTTCCGAACTCTTCTTCGATTACCTTCACTGCATCCAGTCCCTGGCTGGCGCTACCGGCTCGCCGGAACCCGCGCTTCGCCGCTTCGAACTGGCGCTGCTGGGCCACCTGGGATACGGCATTGATTACCTGCACTGCGCGGGAACGGGCGAAGAGGTAACGGATGAGATGACCTACCGTTACCGCGAAGAGAAAGGCTTTATCGCAAGCGTTGTCATTGACCATAACACGTTTACGGGGCGACAGCTTAAGGCGCTGGCCAGCCGCGAGTTCCCGGATACAGACACCCTGCGCGCCGCTAAACGCTTTACCCGCATGGCGCTTAAACCCTACCTTGGCGGCAAACCGCTGAAAAGCCGTGAGCTGTTTCGCCAGTTTATGCCGAAAAAACGACCGGTTACGCCGCCGCCAGATAAGCCTTAAGCCCGCAGCCGTAGCCAGCTTTTCGCTGTCGGGTGTACACTGCCCTGCACAATTTGTCGTTTTACGAGGATAGTCATGGCTGAACTGTTGTTAGGCGTCAATATCGATCACATTGCCACGCTGCGTAATGCCCGCGGCACGGCGTACCCGGACCCGGTTCAGGCGGCGTTTATCGCCGAGCAGGCGGGGGCGGACGGCATTACCGTTCACCTGCGTGAAGACCGTCGGCATATTACCGACCGCGACGTACGCCTCCTGCGCCAGACTCTCCATACCCGTATGAACCTTGAGATGGCCGTCACCGAAGAGATGATCGCCATCGCCTGCGATACCAAACCGCATTTTTGCTGCCTGGTGCCGGAGAAGCGTCAGGAAGTGACCACTGAAGGCGGTCTGGATGTAGCAGGGCAGCTCGACAAAATGCGTGACGCCTGCAAACGTCTTGCTGACGCCGGGATCCTGGTCTCGCTTTTTATCGATGCCGATAACGCGCAGATTGACGCCGCCGTCGCTGTCGGGGCGCCTTACATTGAGATCCACACCGGTTGCTATGCAGACGCGCAAGACGACGCCACCCGCGCGAAAGAGCTGGATCGTATCGCCAGCGCCGCCGCCTATGCGGCAGGCAAGGGGCTGAAAGTCAATGCCGGTCACGGCCTGACCTATCACAATGTCCAGGCTATTGCCGCGCTGCCAGAGATGCATGAGCTGAACATTGGCCACGCTATTATTGGCCGCGCAGTGATGAGCGGGCTGAAAGAGGCAGTCGCGGAAATGAAGCGCCTGATGCTGGAAGCGCGTCGCTGATGGCTATTCTTGGCCTCGGTACCGACATCGTGGAGATTGAGCGCATTGAAGCGGTGATCTCCCGTTCCGGCGATCGGCTGGCGAAGCGGGTGCTCAGCGCCAATGAATGGGCGCAATACCAGGCGCACCAGCAACCGGTGCGCTTTCTTGCCAAACGCTTCGCGGTGAAAGAGGCGGCAGCGAAGGCCTTTGGCACCGGCATTCGCAACGGGCTCGCTTTTAACCAGTTTGAGGTTTTCAACGACGAGCTGGGCAAACCGAGGCTGAGACTGTGGGATGAAGCCGAGCGGCTCGCGGAAAAAATGGGCGTGACGTCAGTGCACGTAACGCTTGCCGACGAGCGCCACTACGCCTGCGCGACGGTGATTATCGAAAGCTAGATTTTATCGGCGTGATGCAGCAGGACGAATTTGTCCCACAGCTGCTCGTTGTTTTCGATGTGTGCCGGATCTTTAACGATGGTATTAGGGATCGGGCACACTTTCTGGCAGGTCGGCGTATCGTAATGGCCTACGCATTCCGTACAGCGGTCAGTGTTAATTTCATAAATCGCATCCCCCATCGAAATCGCCTCGTTCGGACATTCCGGCTCGCACATGTCGCAATTAATGCATTTTTTGGTAATGAATAGCGCCATTGGGAAATTCTCAGAAACAACACAAACAGGGCGGGCATTATACGCTCATTCCCTGTTCAGACCAGTTTTTTCACCAGCGCCTCGCTGTGGCGAATACGGTCCGGCGCTTTTTCCAGATCCTGCTGCACCAGCGCCATAAAAAGTAAGTCGGCGAGCATTGTCTGCGCCGAGGTGGATGAAATGGCGGCGCTGCGGGTCGCCTGTTCTTCAGCGATGGTATAAAGGCAGTGCGTCGCGCGCTGCTGTAATGCGTTCGGGCTGAAGCCCGTGATCGCCAGCACCTTCGCGCCTACGCGCAGCGCTTCATCGGCGGCCAGGTTTATCTCGCGTCGCGCGCCGGAATAAGAGACAGCAACAAATAAATCGCCTTCTTCCAGCGCCTGCACGCTGGCCAGCAGCGCATGCATATCCTGCTCGGCGGCGGCGTTCAGGCCTATCTTCATTAGCTTCCAGGAAAAGTTCTTTGCCACCAGCCCGGATGCGCCAATACCGGTCAACAGCACGCGTCTGGCATTGCGCAGCAGCGTAACGCTCTCAAGCAGCTTCTCTTCCGGGTTGATATCAAGCGAGGCATGCATGGCCGCCACGTTATCTTTAATGAGCTTTTCACCCACGACCCGCAGCGGATCGTCGCCAAGAATTTCATTATGCACCGGAATGGAATGCGGGTTAGGGCTGGTCGCCAGCGCTTCGCTGATGGCGAGCTTCATCGCCGGAAAACCTTTGTAACCCAGCTTTTGCGCGAATTTGACCACGCTGGACTGGCTGACGCCCGCCTCGGCCGCCAGCTGCTGTGAGCTTAAATGCCGGGCATGGTCTGGCTGCGCCAGCAAATAGTCCGCCAGCCTGCGGTCGCTCTGCGCAAGCCCAGGATAGCGCTGACGGATATAAATGAGACAGTTCATCAGGTCACTCCGAAGACGAATGTGATCCGCTCTAAAGCGGCGGGGAATTTTACTCGCCTGTTTGAATTTTATATTCCATTATAAGGCAATTATTATGAATTAAATATTCAGAGGTGCAATATGAATCTCGGCTCGCTGGTTTCTGAAAGCCGTAACCCCCAAACCATGGATCTCGACGCGCTCTCCACGCTTGAGATGGTCGAGCGCTTTAACGAGCAGGATGCGCTGGTGGCGCAGGCGGTAAAAGCCACGCTGCCGGCAGTCGCGCAGGCGGTGGAAGCCGCAGCGGGCGCGTTAAAAGCGGGCGGGCGCATCATCTACATGGGCGCTGGCACCAGCGGACGGCTTGGCGTGCTGGATGCCTCAGAATGTCCTCCTACTTTTGGCGTGCCGCATGGCCTGGTGGTAGGGCTGATTGCCGGTGGGCCTGGCGCGCTGTTAAAAGCAGTGGAAGGAGCGGAAGACAACCCGCAGCTTGGCGCAGACGACCTGAAATCGCTTCAACTGACCGCGCAGGATCTGGTCGTGGGGCTGGCCGCTTCCGGGCGTACGCCTTATGTCATCGGCGGCCTGCAATACGCGCGCGCCGTGGGGTGTAAAACCGTCGCGGTCTCCTGCAACCCCGATTCGCCCATTGCCCGCGAGGCGGATATCGCTATTTCGCCGGTTGTCGGGCCAGAGGCGCTCACCGGCTCCACGCGGCTTAAGTCCGGCACAGCGCAAAAGCTGGTGCTTAACATGATTTCCACCGGCGCGATGGTGAAATTCGGCAAGGTTTATCAAAACCTGATGGTGGATATGAAAGCGACCAACGTGAAGCTGGTGGACCGCGCCTGCCGGATGGTGATGGAGGCGACAGGCGTAACGCGCGAGGAGGCGCAGGCGGTGCTGGAACAGACCGGCTACGAGGTCAAGCCCGCCATTCTGATGGTGTTGACGGGTCTGGATGCGCAAGCGGCTCAGGAACGGCTGGCGGCGCACGGCGGTTTTCTGCGGGCCGCTTTACAACAATAAGAGGAATGAGCGATGGATAAAACGGCGACGCTTGCCAGCGACATTCTGCTGGGCGCAGGTGGGCAGGGAAATATCCTGCGGCTGGAAAACTGCATGACGCGCGTGCGCATGGAGGTGCGCGACGATGAAAAGCTGGATATTGCCCGGCTGAAGGCCCTGCCCGGCGTCAGCGGCTACGTCAGGCAGGGCGAGCAGCACCAGCTGGTTGTCGGCCCCGGGCGCGCCGCGCAGGTGGTGGACGCCATGCGTTCGCAAATGTCGTCGGCAGACACCTCAGGCGCAGCGTTTGACGACGTCGAAAAGACCAAAGCGCAGGCGAAAGCGCGCTATAAGGCGCCAATGAGCGACGCGCTGCGCAAGCTTGCCAACGTTTTTATCCCGCTTATTCCCGCTTTTATCGCCTCCGGTCTGATTACCGGCATCATTAATATTCTTAAGCGTCCGGATATCGTCGGCGACGTTGCCACGCATTACCCCAATGTGCTGGGCCTGCTGGCGATTTTCGGCAGCGCCGTTTTTGCCATTATGAATATTTTGGTGGGGGTCAACACGGCGAAGGTTTTTGGCGGCTCGGTAGCAATGGGCGGCGTAATGGCCGGCATTCTCTCAAGCCCGCAACTTTCACAAATTACCCTCTTTGGCGAGGCGCTTCAGCCAGGACGCGGCGGAGTTATCGCCGTGCTGCTGGTCGTGGCGCTCATGTGCTGGATTGAAAAACGGCTGCGCGCGTGGCTGCCAGGCTCGCTGGAGCTTATCCTTAACCCTCTTATCACAACGCTTGTGACCGGCACGCTCGCTATCGTGGCGTTGCAACCGCTGGGGGGCTGGATAGCAGAAGCTATCGCTCACGGCGCCTCGCTCGCCATTGACCATGGCGGACTGCTGGTGGGCGCCGTGCTGGCGGGTACCTTTCTGCCGCTTGTGCTCACCGGGCTACACCAGGGGCTGGTGCCGATTCACGTCGAGCTGGTGCAGGCGCATGGCTATAACGCGCTGTTTCCTATTCTCGCCATGGCGGGAGTGGGGCAGATTGGCGCGGCTATCGCCATCCTGTTAAAAACCCGCAACGCGCGCCTGAAGAAGGTGATTAAGGGCGCGCTGCCGGTGGGCTTGCTCGGCATTGGCGAGCCGCTGATTTTCGGCGTGACGCTGCCGCTCGGCAAGCCGTTTGTCGCCGCCTGTCTCGGCGGCGCGGTGGGCGGCGCGCTTATCAGCTACTTTAAAGTAGCGACCGTGATAACCTTCGGCATTTCCGGCCTGCCGCTGGCATTAACTATCGTGACCGGAAAAGTCATGCTCTATCTGTTAGGCTATCTTGTAGCGGTAATCGCGGGTTTTCTGTTTACCTGGTTGATGGGCTTTGACGATCCAGAGGAGTAAAGTTTGACCACTAACGAGCGTCGGGTAGTTTTTTTCGATCTGGACGGTACGCTGCATCAGCAGGATATGTTCGGTACCTTTCTTCGCTACCTGCTGCGTCGCCAGCCGCTTAATCTGCTGTTGGTGATCCCCCTTCTGCCCGTTATCGGCCTGGCGCTGCTGATAAAAGGCCGCGCCGCGCGTTGGCCGATGAGCCTGCTGCTTTGGGGCTGTACCTTTGGTCATAGCGAGGCGCGCCTGAGGCAGCTCGAAAAAGAGTTTGCCGCCTGGTTTCGCGGGCACGTTACCACCTTTCCGGTTGTGCATGAGCGCCTCACCGGATACCTCTCCAGCACCGACGCCGACGTCTGGCTTATCACCGGCTCGCCGCAAACGCTGGTGCAACTGGTCTATTTCGATACGCCCTGGCTGCCGCGCGTTAACGTCATCGCCAGCCAGATGAACCGCGGCTACGGCGGCTGGGTGCTGACACTGCGCTGCCTGGGCCATGAGAAAGTGGCCCAGCTGGAGCAGCAAATCGGCACGCCGCTGCGCCTTTACAGCGGCTACAGCGACAGCAAACAGGACAACCCGCTGCTTTACTTTTGCCAGCACCGCTGGCGTGTCACTCCGCAAGGACAGCTTCAGCAGCTGGAATAAGGCGCGTTTCGCAACCCGGAAACGGTGTGTATAATGCCGCCCGCCTTATATCCCCGGAGAACCCTGTGTCAGACAGCGAATTAACTCATGAATACTGGATGCGCCACGCCCTGACGCTTGCAAAACGCGCATGGGAGGAGGGCGAAGTGCCGGTAGGCGCTGTGCTGGTACACAATAATCAGGCGATAGGCGAAGGGTGGAACCGCCCTATTGGCCGACACGATCCGACGGCTCACGCCGAGATTATGGCCCTGCGCCAGGGCGGCCTGGTGCTGCAAAACTATCGCCTGCTGGATACCACGCTCTATGTCACGCTGGAGCCTTGCGTCATGTGCGCAGGGGCGATGGTGCATGGGCGCATAGGCACGCTGGTGTTTGGCGCACGCGACGCCAAAACCGGCGCGGTAGGGTCGCTAATGGATGTCACAGGCCATCCGGGCATGAATCATCAGGTGCAGATTATTGAAGGGGTGCTTGCGCCAGAATGTTCCGCTCTGCTGAGTGATTTTTTCCGCCAGCGTCGACGCGAAAAAAAGGCGTTAAAGGAAGCTGCCCGTAAGGCGGAGTAAAGGCGGATAGCGGCGTAGCGGCAAGAGAGGCGGGCGTCATCGCCTGCTCAGGCTGCGCTTTATCCTTCGATTTCGCTTCCGCCTGCGCTTTCGCCGCCAGTTTCTCTTTTTCCTGCAAATAACCCATCAGGCTTATCTGGTACTTGCGAATATTTTCCACATAAGCGTAAGCCTCATGACCGCGCGCGTAGCCGTAAGTCGTTTTGCTGTACCAGGGTTTCTGGCTAAGCAAAGGCAGGCGCTGCTTTACATCAGCCCAGCTATCCGGGTTGCCCTTCAGCTTCGCCGTGAGTGCCCGGGCGTCCAGCATATGGGCGTAACCGATGTTATAGGCGGTAAGCGCAAACCAGATCCGCTCTTCCTCCGGCACGCTCTGCGGCACTTTCGCCATCATCTCCTGCAAATAGCGCGCGCCGCCGCTGATGCTTTGTTCCGCATCCAGACGGTCAGTCAGGCCCAGGCTCTGCGCCGTGGTGCGGGTAAGCATCATTAGCCCGCGCACGCCGGTTGGCGAGGTCGCCTGGGTATCCCAGTGCGATTCCTGCCAGGAGACCGCCGCCAGCAAACGCCAGTCAATCTCGCCGGCGTATTTTTCAAACAGCGGCTGCAACTCCGGCAAAACGTTATCCACGGCGCGCAGGAAAGTGCGGGTATCGACATAGTCGAACCCTTCGCCATGGCCCAGATATTTCTCTTCAAGACGCGCCAGCGTGCCGTCTTCATTAATACGATTAAAGAAATCGAGCAGGGCGGCGGAAAGGGTGTTATCACTGCTGCGCTGGCTAAACCAGGTTACGGGTTGCTCGTCAGTGACATCAAGGGCGACGGCAAGCTGCGGATGCACGCGCTGAAACAGGCTAATGGCGACCGAGTCGGCGATCGTGTAATTGAGCTTGCCTTCAACCACCTGCTGCAAAAGCTCGCCGCTGTTGCGTTTTTCGTCCACCTTCCAGCTTAACCCCGGGTATTTGCTGGCTTTCAGATTGAGCAGGTCGTCTGCCGCTACGTGACCGGGCGCGAGAGTCAACTGCGCTTCGCTAAGGCTTGCAAGGCTGCGCGGACGCGGCTGGCCGATGCGATAAACTAATTGCTGAGAAACCGAGTAATAAGCAGGACCCGCCTGATAGTTCTGGCTGCGCTGGCTGTTTGAGACCAGCCCGGCGGCGAGGAGATCGGCACGCTGGCTGTCGAGATCGTCAAAAAGCTGGTTAATGTTCTGGCGCACGGTTATCTCAAGCCTGACGCCAAGATAGTCGGCGAACGCGCTGGCCAGTTCGTAATCCAGCCCCCAGGTTTTATCGTCCTGACGGTTATACGTCAGCGGAGTGACCATCGTGCTTACGCGCAGTACGCCCCGCGACTGTATCGCCGCGATGCGGTTATCGGTTTTACCGAACCAGGGGATGGATGGCCATAACGCCACTGCCAGCAGCAAAGTGACGATGCCGATGAGCAGATAATTAATCTTTAATTTTTTCAATTAGTTAATTCTCTGCGCAGCCTCAGGTCTCAGCTAAAAGTCGTTATTAAACCGCTTATCAGGGGTGAACACTGAGCGGCATTTTGCGTAACAAAGCGAAGCATAGCAACTAATTAGAGCGATACGGCCTGGCAATCAATGGGAAAAAAGCCTGATTTTATTTCTACGCAAACGGTTTCGTCACGGCCGGGTATTCTCTATAATGACGCCCGTTTTCCCCCTTGCGCCCACTGAAGTGCCCTCTGGCGCTTCGAAGACGAGAGACTTGATGATGGAAATTCTGCGTGGTTCGCCCGCTCTGTCGGCATTTCGTATTAACAAACTGCTGGCCCGTTTCAAAGATGCACACCTTCCGGTAAGCGACATTTACGCCGAGTATGTCCATTTTGCTGACCTCGACGCGCCGCTCAGCGCCGATGAGCGCGCTCGCCTTGCACAGTTGCTGCAATATGGCCCGAGCCTCAGCAGCCACGCCCCGACAGGCCGCCTTATTCTGGTGACGCCTCGTCCGGGCACCATCTCGCCCTGGTCTTCCAAAGCGACCGATATCGCGCATAACTGCGCGCTGGCGCAGGTCAGGCGCCTGGAGCGCGGCGTGGCCTGGTATGTAGACGCGCCCACTCTGACCGCGGCGCAGTGGCAACGTGTTGCCGATGAACTGCATGACCGCATGATGGAAACCGTTTTTGACTCGCTGGAAGCGGCGCAGGCGCTTTTCTCGCATCATGAACCCGCGCCGGTGCAGAGCGTCGATCTGATGGGGCAGGGGCGCGACGCGCTGGTGGAGGCCAACCTGCGCCTCGGCCTCGCGCTGGCGGAAGATGAAATTGATTACCTGTTCGATGCTTTCACGAAACTTGAACGCAACCCGAACGATATCGAGCTTTACATGTTCGCTCAGGCAAACTCTGAGCACTGCCGTCATAAAATCTTTAATGCCGACTGGGTTATCGATGGCGAACAGCAACCGAAATCGCTGTTCAAAATGATCAAAAACACCTTTGAGAAAACGCCGGAATTTGTGCTTTCCGCCTATAAAGACAACGCGGCGGTAATGGAAGGCTCTGCGGTAGGGCGTTTCTTTGCCGACCACGAGAAAGGGCGTTATGACTACCATCAGGAAAAAGCGCATATCCTGATGAAAGTGGAAACCCATAACCACCCGACCGCCATCTCCCCGTGGCCGGGCGCCGCCACCGGTTCCGGCGGTGAAATTCGCGACGAAGGCGCCACCGGGCGCGGGGCGAAGCCGAAAGCGGGTCTGGTGGGGTTCTCGGTTTCTAACCTGCGCATTCCGGGCTTCGAGCAGCCGTGGGAAGAAGACTTCGGCAAGCCGGATCGTATTGTTACCGCGCTCGACATCATGACCGAAGGGCCGCTCGGCGGCGCGGCATTCAACAACGAGTTTGGCCGTCCGGCGCTTAACGGTTATTTCCGTACCTATGAAGAGAAAGTAAACAGCCACAACGGCGAAGAGCTGCGCGGCTATCACAAACCGATCATGCTGGCGGGCGGTATTGGCAACATTCGCGGCGAGCATGTGAAAAAAGGCGAAATTCCGCCTGGCGCGAAGCTGATTGTGCTCGGCGGCCCGGCGATGAACATCGGCCTTGGCGGCGGCGCGGCTTCATCGATGGCGTCCGGCCAGTCGGACGCGGATCTGGATTTCGCCTCCGTGCAGCGCGACAACCCGGAAATGGAACGCCGTTGCCAGGAGGTTATCGACCGCTGCTGGCAGCTTGGAGACGCCAACCCCATTCTCTTTATCCATGATGTCGGCGCGGGCGGGCTTTCCAACGCCATGCCTGAGCTGGTGAGCGATGGCGGTCGCGGCGGCCGTTTCGAGCTGCGCGACATTTTAAACGACGAACCGGGCATGAGCCCGCTGGAAGTCTGGTGTAACGAATCCCAGGAACGTTATGTGCTGGCGGTAGCGCCGGAACAGCTTGCGCTGTTTGATGAGCTTTGCCGCCGCGAACGCGCGCCTTACGCAGTAATTGGCGAAGCGACCGAAGAGCAGCACCTGACGTTGAGCGACAGCCACTTCGACAATCAGCCTATCGACATGCCGCTTGATGTGCTGCTTGGCAAGACGCCGAAGATGACCCGCGACGTTGAGCGTATGCAGGCGAAAGGCCAGGCGCTGGATCGCGCTGATATCACGCTTGAAGAGGCGGTGAAGCGCGTGCTGCACCTGCCGACCGTGGCGGAAAAAACCTTTCTGGTCACCATCGGCGACCGTACCGTGACCGGCATGGTGGCGCGCGACCAGATGGTCGGCCCGTGGCAGGTGCCGGTAGCGAACTGCGCGGTTACCACTGCGAGCCTCGACAGCTACTACGGCGAAGCCATGGCGATGGGCGAACGCGCGCCGGTGGCGCTGCTCGATTTCGCCGCTTCCGCCCGGCTGGCAGTCGGCGAAGCGCTGACTAATATCGCCGCCACGCAAATCGGCGACATCAAACGCGTGAAACTTTCTGCTAACTGGATGGCGGCGGCGGGCCACCCTGGCGAAGACGCCGGGTTGTATGAAGCGGTGAAAGCGGTGGGCGAAGAACTCTGCCCGCAGCTTGGCCTGACCATTCCGGTGGGCAAAGACTCGATGTCGATGAAAACCCGCTGGCAGCAGGGCAACGAACAGCGCGAAATGACGTCGCCGCTCTCGCTGGTCATCACTGCGTTTGCTCGCGTGGAGGATGTGCGCCGCACGGTTACGCCGCAACTTTGCACGACCGATAACGCGCTGCTGCTTATCGATCTGGGCAAAGGCCAAAACGCCCTCGGCGCCACGGCGCTTGCGCAGGTATATCGCCAGCTTGGCGACAAACCTGCCGATGTGCGCGACGTGGCGCAGCTTAAAGGTTTCTATGACGCTATCCAGGCGCTGGTGGCGCAGCGTCGCCTGCTGGCTTACCACGACCGCTCCGACGGCGGCCTGCTGGTGACGCTTGCGGAAATGGCCTTTGCCGGTCACTGCGGTGTTGAAGCGGACATCGCCTCCCTTGGCGAAGATCGTCTGGCGGCGCTCTTTAACGAAGAGTTGGGCGCGGTGATCCAGGTCGCGGCGGACGATCGCGAGCAGGTCGAGCGCGTGCTTAACGATCATGGCCTTGGCGGTTGCGTGCATTATCTGGGCAAAGCGGTGGCAGGCGATCGCTTCACGCTGACCGCAGGCAACAGCACGGTCTTCAGCGAAAGCCGCACCACGCTGCGCCTGTGGTGGGCGGAAACCACCTGGCAGATGCAGCGTCTGCGCGACAACCCGGCCTGCGCCGATCAGGAGCATGAAGCGAAAGCCAACGACAGCGATCCGGGCCTTAACGTGAAGCTGACGTTTGATATCGCCGCCGACGTCGCCGCGCCGTTTATCGCAACCGGCGCGCGTCCGAAAGTCGCGGTGCTGCGCGAGCAGGGCGTTAACTCGCATGTCGAAATGGCGGCGGCATTTCATCGCGCCGGTTTTGACGCAATTGACGTTCATATGAGCGACCTGCTGGCGGGCCGCCGCGGTCTGGACGACTTCCAGGCGCTGGTCGCTTGCGGCGGTTTCTCTTATGGCGACGTGCTGGGCGCGGGCGAAGGCTGGGCGAAGTCGATTCTCTTCAACGAGCGCGTTCGCGACGAATTCGCCACCTTCTTCCACCGCCCGCAAACGCTGGCGCTGGGGGTCTGCAACGGCTGTCAGATGATGTCTAATCTGCGCGAGCTGATCCCGGGCAGCGAGCTGTGGCCGCGTTTCGTGCGCAATGCTTCAGACCGCTTTGAGGCGCGCTTTAGCCTGGTGGAAGTGACTGCCAGCCCATCGCTGCTGCTGGACGGCATGGTGGGTTCGCATATGCCGATCGCGGTTTCTCATGGCGAAGGGCGTGTGGAAGTACGTGACGAAACGCACCTTGCCCAGCTGGAAAGCAAAGGCCTGGTGGCGCTGCGCTATATCGATAACTTTGGCGCTGTAACCGAAAACTACCCGGCCAACCCGAACGGCTCGCCGAACGGCATCACGGCGGTGACCAGCGAAAGCGGTCGCGTAACGATTATGATGCCGCACCCGGAGCGCGTTTTCCGCACCGTGGCGAACTCCTGGCACCCGACCAACTGGGGCGAAGACAGCCCGTGGATGCGTATTTTCCGCAATGCGCGTAAGCAGCTTGGCTAACCTTGCCTCGCAGGAAAAGGGTCTCGTCAGAGGCCCTTTTTTTTTGCAGGCGCCTGAAGAGTATTCAGGTGTCGGTAATCAGCAACAAACGGCACAATGGAGTGTCGCCAAAAGGAGACATTTAAGTTATTGAAATACAATATCTAATTATTAAAGGCTTCTTGATGTCTCCTTATGGCGACAATGCTTGAAAAAATGTTACTGAATTGAGATCTGCCTCTTAAAATAAAAGTTATTTATATACAATGGTTTAATATTGTTATCGCTTAGTTGGCACAATGCATGCATAATTTAACCCAGTGGCTCATTCACCTTCTTATGTCAGCCCCTTTGGTTTTCTCAAAGCGAGCGCTACATAAACTTCGAATGACGCACTTACAGGTGCCTGCCGTCCAACTTCTGATCATAGCGCTGCTATTTCAGGCCCAGGGCGAAACGTTGAGTAAGGCACCGCCTCATTCCAGAGCAAAGGCAGGGTTAAAACCCTGCCTTTGTTGTTTCTGTGGCGCTTTCATGCGTCGCCCGTCTCGGCTAGCATCAGTGCATTATTCTCGATGGAGAAATGCTGTTGAAACGCTGGCCTGTTTTCCCCCGCTCGCTGCGCCAACTGGTCATCATGGCCTTTGTGCTGGTGCTGGTGCCGCTGTTGATCCTTGCCTGGCAAGCCTGGCAAAGCCTTAACGCATTAAGCGCTCAGGCGGCGTTAGTTAACCGCTCAACCCTCATCGACGCCCGTCGTAGCGAAGCGATGACCAACGCCGCGCTGGAGATGGAGCGCAGCTATCGCCAGTACTGCGTACTGGACGACGCTACGCTTGCGCGGGTTTATCAGGACCAGCGTCGTCGCTATGTCCAGATGCTTGACGTGCAGGCCGCCGCCATTCCCGCCGCTACGCTTTATCAGACGCTGCGCGAAAGCCTTAGCGGGTTGACGCAGTTACACTGCATCAACAGCGGGCCGGACGAGCAAGCCGCCGCGCGTCTGAAAGCGTTCGCCGAAGCCAATACCGCCATGGTGCAAACAACCCGCAGCACGATTTTTTTACGCGGCCAACAGTTGCAGCAGGTTATTGCGGAACGCGGACAATTTTTCGGCTGGCTGGCGCTGAGTCTGTTTCTGGTAAGCCTGGCGCTGGTGGTGCTTTTCACCCGCATGATTATCGGCCCGGTAAAAAGCATTGAACGCATGATCAACCGTCTGGGAGAGGGGCGCACGCCGGGCAGCGCCGGGTTATTTAAAGGCCCGCGCGAGCTGCGTTCTGTAGGGCAGCGAATTGTCTGGCTAAGCGAGCGTCTCGCCTGGCTCGAATCCCAGCGGCATCAGTTTTTACGCCATATTTCCCATGAACTGAAAACCCCGCTTGCCAGCATGCGCGAAGGCACTGAGCTGCTGGCCGACCAGGTGGTGGGGCCGCTGACGACAGAGCAAAAAGAGGTTGTCGCTATTCTTGATACCAGCAGCCGCAACCTGCAAACCCTCATTGAGCAACTGCTTGACTACAACCGCAAGCTGGCGACTGGCGCCGTAGAGCTTGAAAAAGTGGAGCTGGCGCCGCTTATTGAGATGGTTATCTCTGCTCACAGTTTGCCGGCGCGGGCTAAAATGATGCATACCGGGGTGAATCTTGAAGCGGGAGAATGTCTGGCGGAGCCGACGTTGCTGCTGAGCGTGCTTGATAATCTCTACTCCAACGCGGTGCACTATGGTAATGAATCCGGTAACATTTATTTGCGCAGCCGTCAGGTTGGGCAAAAGATACGTATAGAAGTCGCGAACAGCGGTACGCCAATCCCGCAGGCGGAGCGGGAGCTGATTTTCGAACCTTTTTATCAGGGAAGCCATCAACGAAAAGGGGCGGTAAAAGGCAGTGGCCTGGGCCTGAGTATTGCCCGGGATGGTATTCGCCGGATGCACGGCGAAATTCGTCTGGTAGACGATAACAACGCGGATGTTTGCTTCCGTATTGAATTGCCTGTCTTTGACCCGGAAAGCTTAAAACAATGACATTATTTTCGGTTAGCTCATGGCGTAGCCTGCGGCCACGTCCTTTACAACGCGGTTTTTTCCGCGCTCTGGCTGCTTTTGCGCTCGCGCCGCTTTTTCTGGCTGGGTGCGCGCAGGGGCCAGTTCACAGCACTGTGAGTCAGAATCAACAACCCGCGCTGCCGGAACAGCAATTGGCCGACTTCTTCGCAACCGACTGCGCCGATATCTGGCGGCTCAGCGGTCCGCATATTGAGGCTAATCCGCTCTACTGGCTGCGTGGCATAGAGTGCGCCGGGCGGCTTGGTCCGGCGGAAGCCCGCGCTGAAGCCCGCGCCTGGCCGGGCGATAACTGGCAGGAAACGTTCAAGCGCGGCATCCTGCTGGCGAACGCTAAAATCACGCCTGTTGAACGGCGGGACTTTTTTACGCGTCTTGAGGAAATGGCGCCGCAGATCCCTGCGCATGTCCGGCCGCTTTATCAGGTCTGGCGCGACGGACAGGCGGCCCAGCTCCAGCTTGCGAGCGAGCGTAGCCGGTACAGTAAACTTCAGCAATCGACCGATCTTGAGCTTGATACGCTGCGTGAACAGCAGCAGCGCCTGCACACGCAGCTTAATCTGACTACCCGCAAGCTGGAGAACCTGACGGATATCGAACGCCAGCTCTCCACGCGCAAAAGCGCAGGCGGCTACTTGCAGGACCCGGAACACCCCGCCGATAGCGTAAAATCTCAGGAAGGAAGCGCCGTCAATAAAGAAAGCGCACCCGCAAAGGAGGAGGCGAAACCATGACCGCACATAAATCGGCTCGTTTATTGCTGGTGGACGACGACCCGGCGCTGCTTAAGCTGCTTGGGCTGCGTCTTGCCAGCGAAGGGTTTGCCGTCTCAACCGCCGAGAGCGGGCAGGAGGGGCTACGCCTGCTGGCGCGCGAAAAAATCGATCTGGTCATAAGCGACCTGCGGATGGACGAGATGGACGGCATGCAGCTTTTCGCCGAAATCCAGAAGCTCCAGCCAGGCATGCCGGTCATTATTCTCACCGCCCACGGTTCTATTCCCGATGCGGTGGCCGCCACCCAGCGCGGCGTTTTCAGCTTTCTCACCAAGCCGGTAGATAAAGACGCGCTCTATAAAGCGATAGACGACGCGCTCGCCCATACGGTGATTGCCACAGACGCCCCCTGGAGCGATACCATCGTAACCCGCAGCCCGGCCATGCTGCGTCTGCTGGAGCAGGCGCGGATGGTGGCGCAGTCAGATGTCAGCGTGCTTATCAACGGACAAAGCGGCACCGGCAAAGAGGTGCTGGCGCAGGCGATTCACAGTGCCAGCAGCCGGGGCAAAAACGCTTTTATCGCCATTAACTGCGGCGCGTTGCCCGAGCAACTGCTGGAGTCTGAACTGTTTGGCCATGCCCGGGGCGCTTTCACCGGCGCGGTCAGCAGCCGGGAAGGGCTTTTTCAGGCGGCGGAAGGCGGCACGCTGTTTCTTGATGAGATTGGCGATATGCCGATCCCTTTGCAGGTAAAACTTCTGCGCGTCTTGCAGGAGCGCAAAGTGCGGCCGCTCGGCAGTAACCGGGATATTGATATCGACGTGCGCATCATTTCGGCGACCCATCGGGATTTGCCCAAAGCGATGGCGCGCGGCGAGTTTCGTGAAGATCTCTTTTACCGTCTGAACGTCGTGACGCTGAAAATTCCCACGTTGCAGGAGCGCGCTGAAGATATTCCGCTGCTGGCGAACCATCTGCTGCGCCAGGCGGCGGACCGGCATAAACCCTTCGTGCGCAGCTTTTCCACCGATGCCATGAAACGCCTGATGGCGGCAGGCTGGCCCGGCAACGTGCGCCAGCTGGTTAACGTCATTGAGCAGTGCGTGGCGCTTACCTCGGCCCCGGTCATCAGCGAAGCGCTGGTAGAGCAGGCGCTGGAAGGCGAAAACACGGTACTGCCCACCTTTGTGGAGGCGAGAAACCAGTTTGAGCTTAATTATCTGCGCAAGCTGCTGCAAATTACGCGCGGCAACGTTACCCACGCGGCAAGGATGGCGGGACGCAACCGCACTGAGTTCTATAAACTGCTCTCCCGCCACGAACTCGACGCCAATGATTTCAAAGAGTAGTTTTCACGCGCCAAAAGAGGCAAAGGTGTGGTAATTTGAGCCACCGATGACGCAGTTGAGCCGCGCCGGACAGGCGTGAAAGAGTTAAGGATCCACCATGAAAAAGATTGATGCGATTATTAAACCCTTCAAACTGGATGATGTGCGCGAAGCGCTGGCGGAAGTAGGCATTACCGGGATGACGGTGACTGAAGTAAAAGGATTTGGTCGCCAGAAGGGCCATACCGAGCTCTACCGTGGAGCCGAATATATGGTGGATTTCCTGCCGAAAGTGAAAATTGAAATTGTGGTCACTGACGATATCGTTGATACCTGCGTGGATACCATTATCCGTACCGCCCAGACCGGCAAGATTGGCGACGGCAAAATTTTCGTTTTCGACGTGGCGCGCGTTGTGCGTATCCGTACCGGCGAAGAAGACGACGCGGCGATTTAACCGCGCAAGTAAAGTGAAAAAAGCAGGTCGCGATGACCTGCTTTTTTTATGCCTGCGGGAGGGCGTTTTTAATGCCTTACAGCACCTTATGCGGGCCGAAGCACTCGTAATGAATATTCTCTTTGCTCACGCCCAGGCTCACCAGCTGTTCGGCGGCGAACTGCATAAATTTCACCGGTCCGCAGAGGTAAAACTGCATGCCGGGCGCGGAAATATGCGCTTCACGATCGCGAAGCGTCATTAGCCCCTCGCTATTGTAACGCCCGGCGCTGCGATCGGCGTCGGTCGGCACCCGATACCAGATGTGGCTTGTAAACGCCGGAAGCTGCGCGCCAAGTCTCGCCACTTCATCCGTAAAAGCATGCACATCGCCGCTTTCCGCCGCGTGAAACCAGTTAACCTGCGCCGGGTGCTTCGCCTGTGAGAGGGTGTCCAGCATCGCCAGCATCGGCGTCTGGCCGACGCCTGCGGAAATCAGCGTGACTGGCGTAGCTGGCTCAACCTGCATAAAGAAATCGCCCGCCGGCGCGGCAAGCTGTACGACATCGCCCGGCTGCGCATGCTGATGCAACCAATTCGAAACCAGGCCTTCCCCTTCGCGTTTCACCGCAATGCGATACGTTTTGCCGTTTGGCTTGCGGGTGAGTGAATACTGGCGAATTTCCTGATGCGCGAAACCGTCGGGCTTGATCCAGACAGCGGTGTACTGGCCTGGCAGGTAATCCGCCACCGGGCCGCCATCTGTCGGCTCCAGTTCAAAGCTTGTCACAATCGCGCTTTGCGGCGTTTTGCTGACGATACGAAACGCGCGGGTACCTTCCCAGCCGCCTGTTTTCGCCGCGTTGTCTTCATAAATTTGCGCTTCGCGCTGGATAAAGACCTGCGCTAACACGCCATAAGCTTTGCCCCAGGCATCCAGCACTTCCTGACCCGGGCTGAACATCTCATCAAGCGTCGCGAGCAGATGGCTGCCCACAATATTGTACTGTTCGGGTTTGATCTGAAAGCTGGTGTGCTTTTGCGCGATTTTTTCGACCGCTGGCAGCAGCGCGGCCAGGTTTTCAATGTTAGCCGCATAGGCGCAGATGGCGTTAAACAGCGCTTCACGCTGGTCGCCATTGCGCTGATTGCTCATGTTGAAAATCTCTTTCAGTTCCGGGTTATGGGTAAACATCCGGTCATAAAAGTGGGCGGTGAGTTTCGGGCCGGTGGCGGCGAGAAGGGGAATGGTGGATTTCACAACGGCGATGGTTTGCGCATCAAGCATGGCGGCTTCCTTAACAAAGTAATAGCGGTTTTCTATAAGTTGTATTTTAAATGCATCTTATAAAAAGTCTCCTTGCCCTGTAAAGGGTTTTTCACTGTGCCGCTGAAACGGCGCATAAAGATGAGAAATCTGCATCACAAAGCTGAAAAGAAATCGTGATTCACTGGCTTGACGAGCGGCGCGCAAAGCCTTGCGCCATGCCAAGCCAAACGTTTGCGTAAAAATCTTTGTCAATACCGGTCAGGCGGTTTACACTGTTGCGCGTTGCCTGCAAGGGCCCTTAAAAATGCAGTAAATTTACCGTTAGCTGAGTCAGGAGATGCGGATGTTAAAGCGTGAAATGAACATTGCCGATTATGATGCCGAACTTTGGCAGGCGATGGAGCAAGAGAAAGTACGTCAGGAAGAGCACATTGAACTGATCGCCTCCGAAAACTACACCAGCCCGCGCGTGATGCAGGCTCAGGGCTCTCAGCTGACCAACAAATATGCCGAAGGCTACCCCGGCAAGCGTTACTACGGCGGCTGTGAATATGTCGATATCGTTGAGCAGCTGGCTATTGACCGCGCGAAAGCGCTCTTCGGCGCAGACTACGCTAACGTGCAGCCGCACTCCGGCTCGCAGGCCAACTTCGCGGTTTACACTTCGCTGCTGGAGCCGGGCGACACCGTACTGGGCATGAACCTGGCGCACGGCGGCCACCTGACTCACGGCTCGCCGGTTAACTTCTCTGGCAAACTTTACAACATCGTGCCTTACGGCATCGACGAAGCGGGCAAGATCGATTACGACGATCTGGCGAAGCAAGCGCAGACCCATAAGCCGAAAATGATCATCGGCGGTTTCTCTGCTTACTCCGGGGTTGTCGACTGGGCGAAAATGCGTGAAATCGCAGACAGCATCGGCGCTTACCTGTTCGTTGACATGGCGCACGTCGCTGGTCTTATCGCCGCAGGCGTTTACCCGAACCCGGTTCCGCATGCTCACGTGGTGACCACCACTACGCACAAAACGCTGGCAGGCCCGCGCGGCGGCCTGATCCTCGCCAAAGGCGGCAGCGAAGAGCTGTACAAAAAACTGAACTCCGCTGTCTTCCCGGGCGGCCAGGGCGGCCCGCTGATGCATGTTATCGCCGGTAAAGCCGTGGCGCTGAAAGAAGCGATGGAGCCGGAGTTCAAAACCTATCAGCAGCAGGTTGCGAAAAACGCCAAAGCGATGGTGCAGGTCTTCCTGGATCGCGGCTACAAAGTGGTGTCCGGCGGTACTGAAAACCACCTGTTCCTGCTGGATCTGGTAGATAAAAACCTGACCGGCAAAGAAGCGGACGCCGCGCTCGGCCGCGCTAACATCACCGTGAACAAAAACAGCGTGCCGAACGATCCGAAAAGCCCGTTCGTCACTTCCGGCATCCGCGTCGGCACCCCGGCGGTAACGCGTCGCGGCTTCAAAGAAGCGGAAGTGCAGGAGCTGGCGGGCTGGATGTGCGACGTGCTGGACAACATCAACGACGAAGCGACCATTGAGCGTATCAAGCAGAACGTGCTGGATATCTGCGCACGCTTCCCGGTTTACGCATAAGCGTAATCACACTGCCTAAGGCCGCCTCGCGCGGCCTTTTTTGTTTGTCTGGAGGCCATTATGCGGATACAGGCGTTTGCCGAAATGACCGGACTGACGGCGCATACGCTGCGTTATTATGAAAAGCTCGGCCTGTTGTCGCCGCAGCGCAGCGCGGCGGGCCATCGCGATTATCGCCAGAACGATGTCGACTGGGTGGCGTTTATTCAGCGCCTCAAGGCGACCGATATGCCGCTGGAGGCGATCCAGCGCTACGCCGTATTGCGAAGCCAGGGCAACGAAACCGCCGCTGCGCGTCGGGCTTTGCTGGCGGAGCATGCCGAAAGGCTGGCGCAGCGGCTTGCGGAGCAGCGTAATCACCTTGAGCGGCTACAAGAAAAAATGGCTTGGTATGACCGCGAGCTGATAAAAAACAGCCCTTGACCTGGAGTTTACTCGAAGGTTTACCGTTGTCCTTATCAACACGATGAGGAGAACAACATGACTGCATCACGCTATGAAACAGGCCTGGCGCGACTGACGGAAATCGACGGCGCGGCAGGCGAAAACGTCATTGCCGCGCTGGCTGACATCGCCCCGGATCTGGGGCGCTACGTTATCGAGTTCGGTTTTGGCGATGTCTACAGCCGTCCCGGGCTGGATATCAGGAGCCGGGAGCTTGCGACCGTCGCTGCGCTCACCGCGCTCGGCCACGCCCAGCCGCAGCTGGCGGTACATCTTCACGCCGCGCTGAACGTAGGCTGCACGCGGGAAGAACTGGTTGAAGTGATTATTCAGATGTCGCTTTATGCCGGGTTTCCGGCGGCGCTGAACGCCATGTTTACCGCCAAAACGGTTTTCGAGGCGCACGGGCAGACAACACATCAGACCACAAATCAATAACAAATCGTTACAAGTTCCCGTCTCCCTGCCGATAACCGGGATGAAAGGCCTTTGGCCCCCACTCCTCTCAGGCAGGGAATTCATTATGGGTTTGCTTAGAAATTTTTCGATACGCTCGGTCATGTTGACGGTACTGGGCCTGTTCTGCCTGCTGTGGCTGGGCGTAGGGCTTTATAGCGCTTATTCGCTTTCACAACTGGGTAAGGGGAATGAAGTTGACCGCGAGCTGGTTACGCAGATGAGCGTGCTCAGCAAAGGCAACGATCAGTATTTTCGCTTTGTGACGCGACTTTCCCGTGTCATGGAGGCAAAAGCCGCTGGCGGCGCGGCAGATGAGAAGGCTTTCGCGTCGGCGCAGCAGGCGCTGGACGGCATGGCGAAACAGCTTGCCACCTTCAAACGCCTCTCTCCCGGCCCAATGGACGCGGCGGTTTCGCAGCAAACCATCAACGACTGGCAGAAACTGCTGGACGAAGGGGTAGCGCCGCAGATGAAGCTCGCGCGGGAAGGAACGCTTGAGCAGTATCGCGCCCAGGCGAATAACGTCACGCCCCCGTTAAGCCGGGCATTCGGCGCGGCGGCGGAAAAGTTCACCGCCACGGCGGATGCGAAGCTGGATGAAACCCGCATACGGGTGGATTCGCTCACCCAGGCGACCAAAATTATTATCATCGTAGCGGTCATTATCGGTCTGTTGTTGCTGTTGCTCACCGACCGCTATCTGGTCGCTATGCTGGTGAAACCGCTTGAGCGCATCCGCAATCACTTCCGCCTGATTGCCGAAGGCGATCTTAGCCAGCCGGTACAGGAGATGGGGCGTAACTGCGTGGGCAAACTGGTGCCGCTGCTGACGGCGATGCAGGACAGCCTGCGCGAGGCGGTCAGCGCTATTCGCAGCGGCAGCGAAAATATCTGGCGCGGCGCGGCGGAAATTTCCGCAGGCAACAACGATCTCTCTTCGCGCACTGAAGAGCAGGCCTCCGCGCTGGAAGAGACTGCCGCCAGCATGGAGCAGCTCACCGCCACGGTAAAACTCAATGCGGATAATGCCCGTCAGGCAAGCGAGCTGGCGCAAACGGCTTCCGCAACCGCCGGCAAAGGCGGCAGCCTTGTCGACAGCGTGGTCAGCACGATGGAAGGCATTTCCGGCAGTTCGAAGAAAATCGCCGACATTACCAGCGTTATCAACAGCATCGCTTTCCAGACTAACATTCTGGCGCTAAACGCGGCGGTGGAAGCGGCGCGCGCGGGCGAGCAGGGGCGTGGTTTCGCGGTTGTGGCAGGCGAAGTGCGAAACCTCGCCAGCCGCAGCGCGGGGGCGGCGAAAGAGATTGAAACGCTGATTGCCGATTCCGTAAAACGCGTAGAGGAAGGGTCTCGTCTGGTGAACGACGCGGGCAGCACGATGGCGGAAATCCTCAATGCGGTAAACAACGTCAGCACCATCATGAAGCAGATAGCCTCGGCTTCAGAAGAGCAGAGCAAGGGCATCTCGCAGGTTGGCACGGCCATTACCCAGATGGATGGCGTCACGCAGCAAAACGCCTCGCTGGTAGAGCAGGTCTCTTCCGCCGCCGCCGCGCTGGAGCGCCAGACCGACGAGCTGCAAAACGCGGTGCGGAAATTCCGCCTCTCCGCCAGCGAGCAAAAAACGGCGCAAAGCGCGCCAGCGGTCAGCGTGAAGCCTGCCTGCGTTGCGGCGGCTGGCGTGAAAAGCGCCGACGACTGGGTCGCCTTCTGATTGAAACGCCCTGCCTGTCGCGGGGCGTTTTTTTAGGCGACCAGAGACCCGAGCAGCAAGCGCGGCAACGTGGGCAGGTTTACCCGTCAGTTACATGCTAAGGTACTGACAAACAAACCTCGTCTTACTAAAAACAGGAGTCTGCATGAACGCAACACCGACACTGCAAGCCGCACCGCTGGAATGGGGCCACGGGCCGCGCGTATTTGAGGTTTTCCTTGAGCCGACCTGCCCCTTTTCCGTCAAAGCCTTTAATAAACTCGACGCGCTGCTTGAGCGGGTGGGAGAAGAGAACGTAACGGTGAAAATCCGCCTGCAATCGCAGCCCTGGCATATGTTCTCCGGTGTGATTGTGCGCTATATCCTGGCGGCCTCCACGCTGCCGGAAGGCAAAGCGGCGGCCTGGAAAGTGATGAAAGCGGTGGGCGATCGCCGGGAAGAGTTTGAGTTTACCGACCATTGCAGCGGCCCGAACATGGATGCGACGCCGAATGAGATCATGGCGCGCATTGAGCGCTATAGCGGCGTGAACGTCGATGCGCCTTTCGCCCGCGCCGATTTGCAGCAGCTGATTAAATGGCATTGCAAATATGCCCGTCAGAATGGCATTCATGTGTCGCCGACTTTTATGGTCAACGGCCTGGTGCAGCCAGACTTAGGCAGCGGCGACGACATCAGCGTCTGGGCCGAGCGTATCCTGGCCTGAAGAAAAACCCAGCGGCAACGCTGGGTTTTTGTTTTATCGCGGGCTGAGCAGCCGCTTAAGCTGTCGGTTGTGCCATGGCGCCAGTACTAACACGGTGGTCAGCGCGCCGAGCAGGGCGCTGAACATATCGGACTGCGTATCCCACGGATCTCCCTGCGTGCCGAGAAAATCCTCCGCGCCCTGACCCAGCGCCAGCGCAGCCCACCACTCAATCAGTTCATAGAAGGCGCTGATTGCCAGCGCAACAGAGCACACGACAAAAGCCAGCATTTTTCGGCCCCGGACATACGCGCCGCGCTGCAAAATTTCCCGGGCTGCCAGCGCCGGCACCAGACCCTGGAAAAAGTGGCCGAGTTTGTCATAGGGGTTGCGATCGAGGTTGAGCCACGCCTGCACATCGAAGCCGATAGGCACTCTGGCATAGGTATACATTCCGCCGACGATAAGAATAACGGCGTGGCAAAAGATAAGCCCGTAAAGCAGCGGCGTGAGCGGGTAACGCTTTGCGCTTACTATCAGCAGCGGCACGACAATCAGCACCGGTATGACTTCCATAAGCCAGGTTAGCTTATCGGCAGTGGCTACGCCCGTGATGATAATGAGCAACGCAAGCGCAGCGGCGCCGCTCAGCAGAGCGCTGATAGGGGTTTTCATTGGTGTTCCTTCACAAAGACAAAGCGTCACTATCCGGCTGATGGCGTTAAAAAACAATCTGTAAAACAGGGAAGCCGCAAGGTGCAGCCGAACAGAAGCGGATTTTCAGCATCGCGCGCTCCCGGCTAATGTTAAAACGTTGTTACATCTTGCATGCGGAAAGATATCCCGCCAGACTATCGCCTCCGCAATGGGAGGGACTCATGGTTTTGCACTCAACGCGCTGGCTTGCGCTTAGCTATTTCACCTATTTCTTTAGCTACGGCATCTTTTTGCCCTTCTGGAGCCTGTGGCTGAAAGGGGTAGGGTTGCCGCCGGAAACTATCGGCCTGCTGCTTGGCTCCGGCCTTATCGCCCGTTTTCTGGGCAGCTTACTGCTTGCTCCCAGGGTGAAAGATCCCTCCCGGCTGGTATTTGCCCTGCGGCTGCTGGCAATGCTGACGCTGCTCTTCGCCGTCGGCTTTTGGCTGGGCCAGGCCACCGCCTGGCTGTTGCTGGTAATGGTAGGCTTTAACCTTTTCTTTTCCCCGCTGGTGCCGCTCACCGATGCGCTGGCCGGTACCTGGCAGCGGCAGATAACCATGGATTATGGCCGCGTGCGGCTGTGGGGGTCGCTGGCGTTTGTTATCGGCTCGGCGCTTACCGGCAAGCTCGTCAGCCTGTTTGACACCCAGGCTATTCTGGCGCTGCTGACGATCGGCATCGCTTCCATGTTTATCGGCATGCTGCTGCGCCCTTCGGTAATGCCGCAAGGCGAAGCGCGCGTGCAGGAAGCGGCGGGCTGGCAGGCGTGGCGCAAGCTGATTGGCGAAAGCTGGCGCTTTCTGGCCTGCGTCTCGTTGTTGCAGGGGGCGCACGCCGCTTATTACGGCTTCAGCGCGATTTACTGGCAAGGCGCAGGGTATTCCGCATCTGTCGTGGGCTATTTGTGGTCGCTTGGCGTGGTGGCGGAAATTATTATCTTCGCGCTCAGCAAAAAGCTGTTCAGCCGCATGAGCGCCCGCGACCTGCTGCTTATCTCCGGCGTGCTGGGCATTATTCGCTGGTCGCTGATGGGCTGGACCACCGCGCTGCCGTGGCTTATCGTCGCGCAAATCCTGCACTGCGGCAGCTTCACCATCTGCCATCTGGCGGCAATGCGTTATATTTCGGCGCGTCAGGGCGGCGAGGTCATTCGTTTGCAGGCGGTCTATTCCGCCGTGGCGATGGGCGGCGGCATTGCCGTCATGACCATGTTCGCAGGCTTCCTCTATCAGCACTTGCAGGGCGGGGTATTCTGGGTCATGGCGCTGGTGGCGCTGCCGGCTCTCGTGCTGCGCCCGAAAGTGGCAGCGCGCGCTTAATTTTCCAGAAGTTCGCGAATGCGCTGGCGCTGGTGATCGCCAAGCGGCAGCTCAGCGGCATGGATCAGCGGCGGCGAGAAGAGCGGCAAAGAGGTGGTGTAAGGCGTGACAATCAGCGCCACCTCTTTTGGCGCGCCCTCCTGCTGAAACGCATGGATCGTCAGCCGCTTGATATTGAGCGGCAGCAGCGTCAGCTCCCGCAGCTGTTGCTCAAGCTCCATCTCCAGCGCTTCGTTATTACCGGTCAGCAGCAGCACCTGCTTTTCCTGCAAATCGCTTTCCTGCATCAGCCAGGCGCCAAAAATCACCGCCACCAGGCCAACCTCTTCATCGGAAAAGGTCACGCCGTACTCTTCTTCAAATGTTGAAAAGGCGCTGCGGGTGGTGCGCATCAGGCGCGGATAAAGCCGTGTAATCTCTTCCGGCAAGGTGTTATCGATGCCGATGCCGAACAGGCTGCGATCCAGCGCCTGGCAGAGATGGACATAAAGCTGGTCCGCAAGGCCTTGTTCATCGCTGAACGCCATGCCGGAAAGCTCGCGAAAGCGGGCCACCATGCCGGTAATCGCCTGGCGCAGCCGTAAGTCCTGCGGATGGCAGTCGCGCAGCGGGTCGGGGGTGCGCAGCATCATAAACAGCAGCGCCAGAAAACAGTGTTCGTTGATATGCGGCGCCTGCGCCACGCGGCGCTGCCAGTGGCGTACGATTTCCTGCGCCGCCAGGTATTCGGCGCGCATGCGCGTCCACATCTGTTGCGGTTCTGAAAATTCCGGCGTCTGCCCGTAGTGGTGCTGAACCAGACAATATTGCAAATAAAGGCGCAGAAACTCCCGGTCGCGCGTCTCGAACTGGCGGTTTAGCCTGCGCGCGCAAAGGTTGACGAGCGCATGTAAATTCGTATCGTCATACAGCGCCGTCGCAATGCCATGCTGTTTAAGCTCGCTTTTCAGCGCCGGGGTAAAGTTATGCTGAATGAAATCCGGGCACAGACGAAGCGCGCGGCGCAGCCAGTGCAGCAGACAGAGCCTGCGATCTAACGCGGTGCCTTCTATCCGGTAGCTGCCGTCTTGCTGGGTGATGATGTTAAGCCGGTGGTAACGCTGGATTTCGTCGCAGGTTTCGGCAATATCCTGGCGGGCGATGGCGCCATCCACACCGTTGACGCGACCTACAATTTCAGGCGTCACGGTTTGTCCCGGCAGGTAAAGCATCAAGAGTACCTGGCAGCGGCGCTGCGGACTGGAAAGCACAGATGGTGGTGGAGCAAGAAGAGTCATCATCCGTTTAGTCCAGTGGGTCATTTTACTGCTAAGGATAGCTAAAGGATTTTTCGCTGTTATGAACAGCGGAAGTTTTCATCGCGGAATTCTGGCTGGCTCACAGAATTTTTCGCCAGAGGGGATCATGAAGAAATTAAAGCACCGCTTATTCATAACGACGCCTGTACTGATAATACTTTCCGCTGAGGCCGCTCAGGCGCATCCGCACAGTTTTATCACTATGAAAACGCAAATTATTGCTGAGCAGGGGCAGATGACCGCGCTGCAAATGCGCTGGGTTATGGATGAAATCACTTCAGCGGATCTGCTTTATGACGCCGGGGAAGCGAAGCCGGATTCACCGGTCTGGAAGCGGCTGGCGGCGGAGGTCATGGCGAACGTGCTGACGCAACATTATTTCACCGAATTCTGGCATAACGGTGAAAAAGTGAAGTTTGCCGCCCGGCCTTCCGCCTATGGGCTTTCCCGCGCAGGCCATCAGGCCGTGCTCGACTTCACCTTACCGCTGGCGCATCCCCAGCCGCTGGCCGGGCAGCGCTATACCTTCTCTACTTTCGACCCGACCTATTTTGTCGATATGCGCTATGAGACTAGAGGTGATGTGCGTTTGCCGGCTGAACTGAACAGCGCCTGCAAGCTGGCGGTAAAAACACCGAAGCCGGATGCCGCCGTTGAGGCTTTTGCGCTGTCGCTTGATAAAGCGGATGCGCCGCCGGAGGATATGGCGCTCGGCAAACAGTTTGCACAGGAGGTAACGCTGCAATGTCAGTAATGGCAACAACGGGAGCCGGGCGGCGCTGGGCGCACCTCTGGCCGCTGGCGCTTTTTTTACTGCTGGCGCTGGCAGGCGGTTTTTGGCTGTGGCGCGCATGGCCGCAGGTCATGGCAGAAAGCATAATCTGGCAGCGCGGCGTTAACCGCGAGCTGAGCGGGTTATTGCAGCAGGTGGCGCAAAACCCCGCGCGGGCGGGCTTTTCGCTGCTGGCCTTCAGCTTTCTGTATGGCGTTTTACATGCGCTGGGGCCAGGGCACGGCAAAATCGTTATCGCCACCTGGCTTGCCACGCACCCTTCGCGCCTGAAACGCAGCCTTGGCTTAACGCTGGCCTCCTCGCTTTTGCAGGGGCTGGTGGCGATAGCGCTGGTGATCGTGGTGCTGACCGTGCTCGCGCTTCCGGCCCGGCAGTTGCACATGAGCAGCTACTGGCTGGAGAAGGGGAGCTATCTGCTGGTAGGGCTGTTAGGCGTTATGCTTTGCTGGCGCGCCGTGAAAAGGCTGCGCGGGCTGTGGCGTAAGCCGGTTTTCAAAACGTTCACCCCGCACACCGTACACAGCGCGACCTGCGGTTGCGGGCATCAGCATCTGCCTTCGCAACACCAGCTTGCACGCGCCGACGACTGGCGAGCCAGGCTGATGGTGGTGCTCTCTATGGGCATGCGTCCCTGTTCCGGCGCGATCATGGTGCTGCTGTTCAGCAAAGTGATTGGCGTGTTTGGCTGGGGGATGGCGGCGGCGATGGCCATGGCGGCGGGGACGTCGCTGACCATTTCGGCTATCGCGTTGTTCGTACACAGCTTTCGCCAGCTGGCGGTCAGGCTTGGCGGAAAAAGCACGCCGCCGCTGTGGCGCCAGACGGGATGGGCGACGCTTGCGCTGGCGGGCGGCGTGGCGCTGGTGGCCGCCGCGCTGGTGATGTGGATGAGCGCGCAGCCGGCAGGGCAGGGGCTGCGGCCGTTTTAATCGTCTTACGCCCAATAAAAAAGGCAGGCCGCTTGCGCGCCTGCCTTTTATTTCGCGGGTTACCCCGTCAGCGAGCGAATTAACGCTTCAGCGCTTCGCTCAGCTCTTCGCGCATGCCAGCCAGCATCGCTTTCACCACGCGCGGGTTGCCCGCAACGATGTTGCCGGTGGTCATGTAGTTATGACCGCCAGTGAAATCGCACACCAGGCCGCCTGCTTCACGTACCAGCAGTTCGCCGCCAGCGAAATCCCACGGCTTCAGGCCAATTTCAAAATAACCGTCAACGCGGCCAGCGGCTACGTAAGCCAGGTCCAGCGCGGCGGAACCGGTGCGGCGGAAGTCGGCGCACTGGGTGAAGAGTTTAGTGACAATGTTCATGTAAGCCGGCGCATGCTGTTTGGCTTTGAACGGGAAGCCGGTCGCCAGAATGGTGCCGTCGAGGTCACGCGCGCTGCCGCCGCGCAGACGGTAGCCGTTGAGCTGTGCGCCCTGGCCGCGTACGGCGGTGAAAAGTTCGTTGCGCATGGGGTCATATACCACGGCGACTTCGGTGCGGCCTTTAATGCGCACAGCGATGGAGACCGCGAAATGCGGCAGACGCTTAACGAAGTTGGTGGTGCCATCCAGCGGATCGATAACCCATTGAATATCCTGCTCGGTGCCAGCGTGTTCACCGCTTTCTTCGGTGATGATGGTGTGTTGCGGATAGGACTGGCGGATGGTGTCGATAATGACGCGCTCTGCGCCTTTATCAATATTGGTCACGAAATCGTTGCTGCCTTTCTGGCTGGTCTCTACGGTGTCCGGCGTTTCGTAGTTTTTGGCGATAAAGTTACCGGCCTTGCGCGCAGCACGCACGGCGATGTTGAGCATCGGATGCATCAGGTTTCTCTCACTGGATGTTAAAGAACGGGAAAACGGCGCGGAGTATAGCAGAGGGTTCGGATTATGTCTCAGGTTTATGATAAGATGTCCCAATATTCTTTATTCGTGCTGAATCGCTATGCTGGAAAATATTCGTATCGTGCTGGTGGAGACCTCTCACACCGGCAATATGGGCTCGGTCGCCCGCGCCATGAAAACCATGGGCCTGACCAACCTCTGGCTGGTTAACCCGCTGGTGAAGCCGGACTCCCAGGCCATCGCGCTCGCCGCCGGGGCAAGCGACGTCATCGGCAACGCCACGATTGTCGACACCCTGGATGAAGCGCTTTCCGGCTGTAGCCTTGTGGTGGGCACCAGCGCGCGCTCACGTACGCTCCCCTGGCCGATGCTCGACCCGCGCGAATGCGGCGTTAAGAGCATTTCAGAAAGCCAGCACGCGCCGGTGGCGCTGGTGTTTGGCCGCGAGCGCGTAGGGCTGACCAACGAAGAGCTGCAAAAGTGCCATTATCATGTCGCTATCGCGGCGAACCCGGAATACAGCTCGCTGAACCTCGCCATGGCGGTGCAGGTTATCGCTTATGAAGTGCGTATGGCCTGGCTTGCCACCCAGGAGCAAGCGGCGGCGGAGCACGAAGAAACGCCTTACCCGCTGGTTGACGATCTGGAGCGTTTTTACAGCCATCTGGAGCAAGTGTTGCTGCAAACCGGCTTTATTCGCGCCAACCATCCCGGCCAGGTGATGAACAAGCTGCGCCGGCTGTTCACCCGCGCACGCCCGGAAAGTCAGGAACTTAACATTCTGCGCGGCATTCTCGCCTCCATTGAAAGCGGCGATAAAACGAAGCCGGAATAGTTGAGTAAAATACCAGGGTAAATAGTTGACCAAATTACTCGGGAATGTCAGACTTGCGCCTGCTATGCAACACCCCATATGACTATAATCCCCCGCTTCGAGGGGCGTGTTTGAGGTTAAGTAAGACATGAGACTGACATCAAAAGGGCGCTATGCCGTGACCGCAATGCTGGACGTTGCACTTAACTCCGAAGCGGGCCCGGTTCCGTTGGCAGATATCTCCGAGCGTCAGGGCATCTCCCTGTCCTATCTGGAGCAGCTGTTCTCCCGTCTGCGTAAAAATGGCCTGGTGGCCAGCGTGCGCGGCCCGGGCGGCGGTTACCTGCTGGGTAAAGATGCAAGCAGCATCGCTGTTGGCGAAGTGATTAGCGCCGTTGACGAATCTGTCGACGCGACGCGTTGCCAGGGTAAAGGCGGCTGCCAGGGCGGCGATAAATGCCTGACCCACGCGCTGTGGCGCGACCTCAGCGACCGTCTGACCGGTTTTCTGAATAACATCACCTTAGGTGAACTGGTAAACAACCAGGAAGTGCTGGATGTCTCTGACCGTCAGCATAACGAAGCCCATCGCCCGGCCCGCGCTCAGGACGCCATCGACGTTAAACTGCGCGCGTAATTAAGTTAAAAAAAGACAGATATTCAGAACCTGGCCGGGGTGCGCATTCACCCCGTCGATGTCGGCTTTTATCATGCCAGCCGCCAGGTTCACATATTGAGATGTACGGAGCAAAGAGCAATGAAATTACCGATTTACCTCGACTACTCCGCGACTACGCCGGTTGACCCGCGCGTCGCCGAGAAGATGATGCAGTTTTTAACGATGGACGGTACGTTCGGTAACCCGGCGTCCCGTTCTCACCGCTTTGGCTGGCAGGCGGAAGAGGCGGTTGATATCGCCCGTAACCACATTGCCGACCTGGTGGGCGCAGACCCGCGTGAGATTGTTTTCACCTCTGGCGCGACGGAATCTGACAACCTGGCTATTAAAGGTGCGGCCAATTTCTATCAGAAAAAAGGCAAGCACATCATTACCAGCAAAACCGAGCATAAAGCGGTGCTGGATACCTGCCGCCAGCTGGAGCGCGAAGGGTTTGAAGTCACCTACCTCGCCCCGCAGAGCAACGGCATTATCGATCTCAAAGAGCTCGAAGCGGCAATGCGTGACGACACCATTCTGGTTTCTATCATGCATGTGAACAACGAAATCGGCGTGGTGCAGGATATCGCGACTATCGGCGAAATGTGCCGCGCGCGCGGCATCATCTACCACGTTGACGCCACTCAGAGCGTGGGCAAACTGCCTATCGATCTGACCCAGCTGAAAGTGGACCTGATGTCTTTCTCCGGCCACAAAATCTATGGCCCGAAAGGCATCGGCGCGCTCTACGTTCGTCGTAAGCCGCGTATCCGCATTGAAGCGCAGATGCACGGCGGCGGTCACGAGCGCGGCATGCGTTCCGGCACCCTGCCTGTTCACCAGATCGTCGGCATGGGCGAAGCGTACCGCATCGCCAAAGAAGAGCTGGATACCGAGATGGCGCGCCTGCGCGGTCTGCGTAACCGTCTGTGGAACGGCATTAAAGATATCGAAGAAGTTTATCTGAACGGCGACCTCGAGCAGGGCGTACCGACCATCCTGAACGTCAGCTTTAACTACGTGGAAGGCGAGTCGCTGATCATGGCGCTGAAAGACCTGGCCGTTTCTTCCGGTTCCGCCTGTACTTCGGCGAGCCTGGAGCCATCCTACGTGCTGCGCGCGCTGGGGATGAACGACGAGCTGGCCCATAGCTCTATCCGTTTCTCTTTAGGTCGTTTTACTACCGAAGAAGAAATTGATTACACCATCGAGCTGGTTCGTAAATCCATCGGCCGTCTGCGCGATCTTTCTCCACTGTGGGAAATGTTCAAGCAGGGCGTGGACCTGAACAGCATCGAATGGGCGCATCATTAATCGGTATCCGACGGGAGAAATAAAACATGGCATACAGCGAAAAAGTTATCGATCACTACGAGAATCCGCGCAACGTCGGTTCTTTTGACAACAGCGACGAAAGCGTTGGCAGCGGCATGGTCGGCGCGCCGGCTTGCGGCGACGTGATGAAGCTGCAAATCAAAGTTAACAATGAAGGCATCATTGAAGACGCGCGCTTTAAAACCTACGGCTGCGGTTCCGCTATCGCTTCCAGCTCCCTCATTACCGAGTGGGTGAAGGGCAAGTCCCTGGATGAAGCGCAGGCTATCAAGAACACCGACATCGCCGAGGAGCTTGAGCTTCCGCCAGTGAAAATTCACTGCTCCATTCTTGCGGAAGACGCCATTAAAGCCGCGATTGCGGATTACAAAAGTAAACAAGCCAAATAATTGAGGTTGTAGTATGTCGATTACCCTTAGCGATTCCGCCGCCGCACGTGTGAATGCCTTTCTTGCCAATCGCGGCAAAGGGTTTGGTCTGCGTCTTGGCGTGCGCACGTCTGGCTGCTCTGGTATGGCCTATGTGCTGGAATTTGTTGATGAACCCCAGCCGGAAGACCAGGTGTTCGAAGACAAAGGCGTAAAAGTGGTTATCGATGGCAAGAGCCTGCAATTCCTCAACGGCACTCAGCTGGACTTCGTAAAAGAAGGCCTTAACGAAGGGTTTAAATTTACCAACCCGAACGTAAAAGATGAGTGCGGCTGCGGCGAAAGTTTCAACGTCTGATACCACGACCCGCCCTGATGACCCCGCCGCCCGACCGGGCGCGCGGGGCATTGCTTTACTACGCTGACCCCGAGACCGTTATGGATTACTTCACCCTCTTTGGGTTGCAGCCAGGCTTTGCGCTCGACAGTGAACAACTGGCGGCGCGCTACCAGGAACTGCAACGTCAGTATCATCCCGATAAATACGCCAGCCGTCCGCAAGCCGAGCAACTGGCGGCCCTCTCGCAATCCGCCACCATCAACCAGGCCTGGCAAACGCTTCGCCATCCGCTAACCCGCGCTGAATACCTGCTTTCGCTTCATGGCTTCGACCTTGCGAATGAGCAGCACACGGTGCGCGATACGGCGTTTCTGATGGAGCAGCTGGAGCTGCGCGAAGAGCTGGATGAGATAGAGCAGGCGAAAGATACCGATCGCCTTGAGGCGTTTATTCAGCGCGTGAAAGGGATGTACAAAACCCGCCATCAGCAGATGGTCGCGGAGCTGGATAGCGAAGCGTGGACGCAGGCGGCGGACACCGTGCGCAAACTCCGTTTTCTCGATAAACTGCAAAGCCAGTCAGAACAACTCGAAGAAAAGCTGCTCGATTTTTAATTCTGGAAGCTCAACATGGCCTTATTACAAATCAGTGAGCCGGGCATGAGTAGCGCGCCGCACCAGCGTAAGCTTGCGGCGGGCATCGACCTTGGCACCACCAACTCGCTGGTGGCGACGGTTCGCAGTGGGCAAACCGAAACCCTGGCGGACCACGAAGGCCGCCATCTGCTGCCCTCCGTTGTGCATTACCAGCAACAGGGTCACACCGTGGGCTGGGATGCGCGGGCGCAAGCCGCCAGCGACCCGGCCAATACCATCAGCTCTGTAAAACGTCTGATGGGCCGCTCGCTCGCCGATATTCAGGCGCGCTATCCCCATCTGCCTTACGACTTAACGGCCAGCGAAAACGGCTTGCCGATGATCAATACGCCTGCCGGCCAGTTAAACCCGGTGCGCGTTTCCGCCGATATCCTTAAAGCGCTGGCCGAACGCGCGCGCGAAGCGCTGGCAGGCGAGCTGGATGGCGTGGTGATCACCGTTCCGGCTTATTTCGACGACGCACAGCGCCAGGGCACTAAAGACGCCGCGCGTCTTGCCGGGCTGCACGTGCTGCGCCTGCTGAACGAACCCACCGCGGCGGCTATCGCCTATGGCCTGGATTCCGGTCAGGAAGGGGTGATTGCGGTCTACGATCTCGGCGGCGGCACCTTTGATATTTCTGTGCTGCGCTTAAGCCGCGGCGTGTTCGAAGTGCTGGCGACCGGCGGCGACTCCGCCCTTGGCGGCGACGACTTCGACCACCTGCTGGCGGACAGCATTCGCGAACAGGCGGGGCTGACGGATCGTGCCGACAACCGCCTGCAACGCCAGCTGCTTGACGCCGCCATCGCGGCGAAAATCGCCCTCAGCGACGCCGAAACCGCAGAGGTTGAGGTTGCGGGCTGGAAAGGCAGCGTCACACGCGAGCAGTTTGACGCGCTTATCGCGCCGCTGGTTAAACGCACGCTGCTGGCTTGTCGCCGCGCCCTGAAAGACGCTGGCGTGGAAGCAAGCGAAGTGCTGGAAGTGGTCATGGTCGGCGGCTCAACCCGCGTGCCGCTGGTGCGCGAGCGCGTAGGCGAGTTTTTCGGCCGTACGCCGCTTACCTCCATTGACCCTGACAAAGTGGTCGCCATCGGCGCGGCAATCCAGGCGGATATTCTGGTCGGCAACAAGCCGGACAGCGAAATGCTGCTGCTGGATGTTATTCCGCTGTCGCTTGGTCTGGAGACCATGGGCGGACTGGTAGAAAAGGTCATTCCGCGCAACACCACGATTCCGGTCGCCCGCGCCCAGGAGTTCACCACCTTTAAAGATGGTCAAACCGCGATGGCGATCCACGTCGTGCAGGGCGAGCGCGAACTGGTGCAGGATTGCCGGTCGCTGGCGCGCTTTACGCTGCGCGGCATTCCGGCGATGCCGGCAGGCGGCGCGCATATTCGCGTCACCTTCCAGGTAGACGCTGATGGCCTGCTGAGCGTGACCGCCATGGAGAAATCCACCGGCGTGGAAGCGTCTATCCAGGTGAAACCTTCTTACGGGCTGACCGACGGCGAAATCGCCACCATGATTCAGGATTCCATGAGCTATGCCGAGCAAGACGTGAAAGCGCGCATGCTGGCAGAGCAGAAAGTGGAAGCCGCCCGCGTGCTGGAAAGCCTGGAAGGGGCGCTGAAAACCGATGCCGCGCTGTTAAGCGTCGCTGAACGGCAGGCCGTTGACGAAGCGGTTGCGGCGCTTCGCGCCGCCGCCCTTGGCGACGACGCCGACGCCATTGAACAAGCCATTAAAAATACAGACAAACAAACCCAGGAGTTCGCCGCTCGCCGTATGGATGAATCTATCCGTCAGGCGCTGAAAGGCCACTCCGTGGACGAGGTTTAATATGCCAAAGATTGTTTTTCTGCCTCATCAGGATCTCTGTCCTGATGGCGCAGTTCTGGAAGCGAAGAGCGGTGAAACCATTCTTGACGTTGCGCTGCGCAACGGCATCGACATTGAACACGCCTGCGAGAAATCGTGCGCCTGCACCACCTGCCACTGCATCGTGCGTGAAGGCTTTGATTCGCTTGCGGAAAGCAGCGAAGACGAAGACGACATGCTGGATAAAGCCTGGGGGCTTGAGCCGGAAAGCCGCCTGAGCTGCCAGGCGCGCGTAACCGACGAAGATCTGGTGGTCGAGATGCCGCGTTACACTATTAACCATGCTCGCGAACACTAATCGGGGGAAGCGATGGGACTGAAATGGACCGACAGCCGCGAAATCGGCGAGGCGCTGTACGACAGCCGCCCGGATACCGATCCGAAAACCGTGCGCTTCACCGATATGCATCAGTGGATTTGCGAGCTTGAGGAGTTCGATGACGACCCAAACGCGTCAAACGAAAAAATCCTCGAAGCGATACTGCTGGTCTGGCTGGACGAAGCAGAATAAAGAAACGGGCTGCCTCTGGCGGCCCGTTTTTACGTTTTCACCATGAGCCGAATATAAGGACAATAAGATGACCGAAGCCATGAAAATTACGCTCTCAACAACGCCCGCAGACGCCCGCTGGGGTGAGAAAGCCGCTTACAGCATCAATAACGAAGGCATTACCCTGCATCTCACCGGCAAGGATGACCTGGCGCTTATCCAGCGCGCGGCGCGCAAAATCGACGGCCAGGGGCTGAAGCACGTTGAGCTGGCAGGCGAAGGCTGGGATGTGGAAAAAAGCTGGGCCTTCTGGATGGGTTATCGCGGCCCTAAAGGCAAACGCGTTGTCGACTGGGCGAAGCTTGACGATGCCCAACAGCAAGAGCTGAACAGCCGCCTGAAAATTATCGACTGGGTGCGCGACGTCATTAACGCGCCGGCGGAAGAGGTTGGGCCGGAACAGTTGGCGCAGCGCGCGGTCGACCTGCTTGCCGACGTGGGCGGCGAGCAGGTCTCTTATCGCATCACCAAAGGCGAAGATCTGCGCGAGCAAAACTACCTCGGTCTGCATACCGTAGGACGCGGCTCAGAGCGCCCGCCCGTGCTGCTGACGCTTGATTTCAACCCGACAGGGGACAAGAGCGCGCCGGTTTACGCTTGTCTTGTCGGCAAAGGCATCACCTTTGATTCCGGCGGCTACAGCATCAAGCAAACCGCCTTTATGGATTCGATGAAATCGGACATGGGCGGCGCGGCGCTGGTGACCGGCTCGCTGGCGTTTGCCATTACCCGCGGCCTGAACAAGCGCGTAAAACTCATTCTTTGCTGCGCCGACAACATGATAAGCGGCAACGCTTTCCGCCTGGGCGATATCATTACCTACCGCAACGGCAAAACCGTTGAAGTGATGAACACCGATGCCGAAGGTCGGCTGGTGCTGGCAGACGGCCTTATCGACGCCTGCGCCCAGAAACCGGAGCTTATCATCGACTGCGCGACGCTGACTGGCGCGGCCAAAACCGCGCTCGGCAATGATTACCATGCGCTGTTCAGCTTCGACGACGCGCTGGCTTCTCGCCTGCTTGAGAGCGCGAAAGCGGAAAACGAAGCTTTCTGGCGTTTGCCGCTGGCGGAATTCCACCGCAATCAGCTGCCTTCGAATTTTGCTGAGCTGAACAATACGGCGGGTGGCGCTTACCCGGCGGGCGCCAGCACCGCGGCGGGCTTTCTGTCGCACTTTGTTGAGAACTATCAGCAAGGCTGGCTGCACATCGATTGCTCCGCCACTTACCGTAAAGCGGCGGTAGAGCAGTGGGCGGCGGGCGCCACCGGCATCGGCGTACGGACGCTGGCGAACCTGTTGACCGCAGACGCGTAATAACAGAGGCGGCGGGTGGCGCTGCGCTCACCCGCCCTGTGAAAGGCCTTCTGGCGCGTGGGTTTTGCCCGCCTGCGCTAAAGCGCCTTTCAATGGGTTTTCCCCTTTCCCTTGCGGGAAGAGGGCGGGGCGAGGGGCCTGCTTCCCTTCCTGATTACACAAACGACTGTAACCTTATGTCTGAAACCAAAAACGAACTTGAAACCCTGCTGGAAAAAGCGGCGACCGAGCCTGCGCACCGTCCGGCCTTTTTCCGCGTGCTGCTGGACTCCACCGTCTGGGTGCCGGGCGAAGCGGCGCAGGGCGAGGCTATCGACGCCAACAGCGCGGTAGATTTACAGCACTGGGAAAAAGAGGATGGCACGTCCGTTATTCCGTTCTTTACTTCTCTTGAGGCGATGCAGCAGGCGGTCTCGCACCAGCAGGCGTTTGTCATGATGCCGGTGCGCCAGCTGTTTGAAATGACCCCTGGCGAAACGCTCTTTTTGAACGCGAAGCTGCCGACCGGCAAAGAGTTCACGCCGCGGGAAATCAGCCATCTCATCAGCCCTGAAGGCGATGCGGTAAGCAACCAGACGGTGCTGGAAGGCGGCGCTTCGCTGTTGCTCTCAGAAGTGACCGAGCCGCCGGCGCAGATGATAGATTCGCTCACCACGCTCTTCAAAGAGATGAAAACGGTAAAACGCGCCTTTCTTTGTTCCATAAAAGAACAGGCGGATGAGCAGCCGAATCTGCTGATTGGCATTGAAGCGGAAGGCGATATCGAGCCGGTTATCCGCGCCGCTGGCAGCGTGGCGATGGATACGCTGCCGGGCGATGAGCCGGTTGACCTTTGTCAGGTCAAAGAGGGCGAAAAGGGCGTCAGTCATTTTATGATTGCTCATATCACGCCGTTTTATGAACGCCGCTGGGGCAGTTTCCTGCGCGACTTTAAACAAAACCGTATTATTTAATTGCAGGGCGGCATAATCGTGCCGCCTTTTTTATTTCCGCGCTTTACCCTTATTTCACGCTCTCTCTGAATCAAGACAAATTCTGGTAGGCCACGGTTATTCCTCTCTTTGCTAAGCTTGCCTCCCCTGTGTTGCTCATTTTGTTATCCACCGCCTGAAACGGCGGGGGCGGGCGCGTTTTTATTTAATGGAGTAAACCCGGAACGCCGCGATGAATAAAAAGCGTTTTGCTTTAATACCTGTCGCGTTTTTTCTGTATACCGCATGGCATGCGCCCGTCAGGCAGGTAGAGCTTCACGCTATGCAATAACCACCGGCCCCGCAAGAGGGCCGTGGACATCACCGCAACCGCCTCGCTGCGGCGGTGATTAAAAGCGAGAGTAATACGCTCTCGCTCTATGGCTTAAACAAGGAAAACGGATATTACGATGAACAGGAAGAGCCTGATCTATCTCTTTTTGGTGCCGCTGCTGATTGCCTGCTACGGCGTCTGGCAACATTACCGCGTAAGCGACATTACCGGGCGGGTCGACTTTTCAAACGCCCTGATTCAGGAAGCGACGACGGCGCTGCAAAAAGAGAGTAATGCGGTGATGGAATTTTCCGTCGACGGCGAAAATTATCGTCTCCCGGCGAGAGAACTCATCAATAACGAGCGACAGCTGCAAAGCCAGTACGCCACTGAAATTATGCTGGCGCAGCTGCAAAGCAAGCTGGCGGGCCTGGCGGTAGGCCTGGCGTTGCTGTGCCTCGTGCTGAATGCCGGGGCGCTCGCCCTTTGTCGGCGCAGCGTGACGGTGGCGAAACGCTCTCAGGATGATTTAGTTCGCGCCTTCGATCGCTGCCGCAAGCTGTTGCCGTGGCTGATGGTTTCACAGATTGTCATTTGCGGGCTGGCCTTCTTCTGCGCGGTGGTTTACGAAACGCTCTGGTTCGGCACTCACTTCAAAATGAACGCGGGCGGCATCAAGGTGATGTTTTTTGCGCTGATGGTCCTGTTCGGCATTTTGTGGGTGCTCTATAAAAGTCTTGGCAGCCTGAAGCAGTGCTTTGCGCTGTTCCAGCCGGAGCCGCATGAAGTGGCAGGCCATAACCTGACCCGCGAGCAGGCGCCTGAGCTGTGGCGATGGGTGGAGGCGCTGGCGCAGCGTCTCGGCGCTATCGTTCCGGACAACATCGTGGTCGGCCTGCTGGAGGGCTTTTACGTCACCGCTAATCCTGTGCAAGTGGAAGACGGCCCCTTGCTGAAAGGGCAGACGCTTTACTTCCCGCTCACCTGGGCGGCGCTCATGGATGAAGAGGAGCTGAGCGCCGTAGTAGGGCATGAGCTTGGCCACTTTGTCGGCCAGGATACGCTCTACAGCCTGCGTTTCGCGCCGCTCTATGCGGGCATCAGCCACAGCATTGAAACCATGGTGCTGAACCAACGCAATGCGCCGGTGCTGGATCACGTCATTCTTTATCCGTCGCTGCACATCGGGATCCAGTTCATTCAGCAGCTTCACGAAACGGTGAGCCACTGGAGCCGCATTCGCGAGCATGAAGCCGACGCCATCGGCGCACGCGCCAGCTCTGCGCGCGCGCTTGCCACTTCGCTGCTGCGCATTTCCGCCATCAGCGAGGCGCAAAACCGCGTCTTTGAGGCTTTCTTCAACGGTAAGCTTCAGAGCGATAACCTGGTGGAAAACGTCGTCGCCGACCTGCGTGAAAATGGCTTCAGCGACCCGCAACAGTATCTGGAAAGCGAAACGGCGCACCCGACCGACAGCCATCCGCCAAGCCGCAAGCGTATCGAAGCGCTGGGCTGCGCGCTGGACGCCTCGCTGCTGGCGCAGGCGACTCGCCCGGCCGCCGATGACCCCTGGCAGAGCCTGACGCCGCTTCTGCCGCAGGCCGCTGCGATGGCGCAAAACATGACCCATGAGCTTGATGGCAAAGTCACCCGGCATCGTGAAGCGTTTCGTCGCGAACTGGAGGAGGTCGTCGGGCAGGCGGGCGAATCTGTTACGCTCTATACCGGCAATAAAGTCTACGTAGTCGGCGGCTTTTTAGCGGCGATCCTGTTTGTCGCGTCGTTTATCCTGCTTACTCAACTGAGCTTTAACTATACTGGCGAGCCAAACGTGAAAATGGTGGCGGGCGGCGCGGCGATGGGCCTGCTGGGGCTGCTGGCGTGCTGGTCGCTCTGGCAGCAGTGGCGTAAGCGCCATACGCCTTTCCTGACCCTGACGCCGCAGACTTTGCGCTGCCGCCAGTTCACGGACGACATTCCGCTTAATGTTATCGACGATTTCAAAGTGCAGAACATGAACCACACCATCACCGTGACGCTTATCTGCAAAGAAGGGTATGAGCTGCCGCGCGCCGTGGGCGGCTGGTGGAAAAATCGCACCCGGGTGCAGCGCAGCAAAAAACGGCTGATGTTCACCTGGATTGGCAAGCTGCGGGGAGAAGATAAAAAAGCCTACTCCACCGAGACGCTGCTGGAGCTGTTTATCCGCAACCTGAATGCTATTCATGCCCGCGAGACGCTCAACACCTTTAAATAATGGACTTTCGGCGCGGCAACTTCGCCGCGCCATTACGCCATCGCCTGCAACAAGAGCAGATCGATAAGCAGCATCAGGTTCGATTCAAACGACGTAATAGCGTCTGCCTGCGCCGCGAAATGCACCCCTTCGTCATATAACGCGAAATGGAGATCGGCCATCGCCGCAAGGCTGTTGGGCGAGGCGCGGGTAAAAGCTGCCACCGTCATGCCGACATTGCGCGCAATACGCGCTTTATCAAGCACCTGTTCGGTCTCGCCGCTGCGGGAAAACGCAATAAACACCTCGTAGCGGGAGGCATTGCTGAGAAAGATATTCCGGCTGTCGCCGGGACCGGAAATAAACGCCGTTTTTCCCAGCACCTGCAATTTTTTGGTCAGGTATTCAGCAAAGAGCCAGGAAAACCCGGCGCCGTAGAGAAAAAAATGTTCCTTCTCGCGCAGCAACTGTGAAAACTGCGCCATTTTTTCCGGCGTTACCCACTGAAAAGTGCGGCGGTAGTTACTCAAAAAACGCTCGAACATGGCCGGAGCGGCTTCGTTTTGCGATCCTGGCGCTTCGTGAGCGATATGCGGCGAGGCGGCAAGCAGCTGTTTGCAGTGCCAGATAAGTTCGCTGTAGCCGCTAAAGCCGAGCTTCTGGCACAGGCGCATGATTGTAGCAGTCGAGACAAAAGTCGCCTGCGCCAGTTCGCGCACCGTAATGTTGCCCACCAGCAGCGGGTGGGCGGTCAGGTGCGAAAGCACGCGATACTCGGCGCGGGTCAGCGACTCCCCGCGCGTTAACAGCGGCGCCAGGCGGCTGTCCATTATTGCGCCGGTTCGATGGGCAGATCGTTACGCGCGCCCCATTCGCTCCAGGAGCCGTCGTAAAGTTTCGTCTCCTGCACGCCCAGCGTGGCGAGCGCCAGCATCACGACCGCCGCCGTTACGCCGGAGCCGCAGCTGGCGATAATGGGCTGCGTCAGGTCTACTCCCTGGCGGCGGAAAATCGCCTGCAATTCATCGGTGGTTTTGAGTTGCCCTTTAATAACCAGATCGGTCCAGGGCACGTTTAAGGCGCCGGGAATGTGGCCGCGCTTAAGACCGGGGCGCGGTTCGTCCGCCTCAGCGTTGAAGCGCGCCGCAGGGCGGGCGTCTACTAACTGCGCGGTTTTCTCATGGCTTGCCAGCAACACTTCCGGCAGGCGTTTTATCAGCGTGTCGTCGAATTTCACCTCAAATTCGCCTTCCGGCAGGCTGACATCGCCTGCGACGAGCGGATATTCATCGCGCTGCCACTCCGCCAGCCCGCCTGCCAGAATCGATACGTTCTGCACGCCAAACGCGCGCAGCATCCACCAGGCGCGCGGAGCGGAAAAGAGGTTGCCTTCGTCGTAAACCACCAGATGTTTATCGCTGCTGACGCCCAGTTCACGCATCGCCACGGCGAAGGTTTCCGGGCGCGGCATCATATGGGGAAGGGAAGTGGTGTGGTCAGAGAGCGCTTCAATATCAAAAAAGACCGCGCCGGGAATATGCCCCGCGCGGTACTCTTCGGCCATGTTACGCAGATGCTCCTGGCCCGCAGGCGCCATGCGGGCGTCCAGAACCTGAATTTCCGGGTCGTCGATATGCTCTGCGAGCCAGTCGCCCGCAACAAAGAAAGTGGTGGACATGGGTTTCTCCGTGTCAAAGCTGAGAAACGGATTGTCAGCGCTTTCAGGCCGGACCACAAGCGCACCGCTTTCATGTCGCGAGCTGGCTCGAAGTTATTGCGCCGCCTCCCCGTTCCGCCAGGCTTTTTGCAGCGTCGGCCAGTAGTCGCGGTTCGCTTCGATCATTTCATCGAGAATCGCTCTGGCGTGCTGCATAGTGGGAACAGTACGGTTAAGTGTAAACGCCTGTAGCGCTTTTTCGTAACTGCCTTCAATGGTGGCTTCCACCAGCAGTTGCTCAGAGGCCAGTTGTTGCATCAGCAGCGTCTGGTGGAACAGCGGCACCGCGCCCATGCGCACCGGCTCTGGCCCGGCGGCGGTAATATAAGCGGGCACTTCCACCATCGCGTCATAAGGAAGGTTAGCGATAGCGCCTTTGTTCTCAACAATCACCAGATGGCGCTGGCGCAGGTCGAAGGCCAGCGAACAGGCCACATCAACAATAAACGCGCCGTGAACGCCCACGTGGAACGCGTCCGGCAACACGCCAGTACGCTTATACTCCTGCGCCGCTGCGAACAGTTTTTTCTCGCGGCCGTTCATTACCTCATTGGCGCGCGTATAGTCCGGGTCCTGATGTTCGACTATCTCATTTGGCATCAGGTAGTACTGCAAATACGGGTTCGGCAGGTAATCAGGGAAATGATCCATAATCGGCTTGATGTTGCGCCAGGTTTTCACCCAGGACGGATCGGAATGCTGCGGGTCCGTCTGCGCCGCATCTTCGGTCAGCAGGCCGAACTTCGCTATATGACGACGCAATTCCGGCAGGCGATCCTCGCCATCCACCATCACACGGGTAAACCAGCCGAAATGGTTCAGGCCGAAGTAATCTACCTCCAGCTTATGGCGATCGACGCCGAGGATGGCGCCTATGTTGCGCATCGCCGCCACCGGCATATCGCAAATGTTAAGCACGCGGGCGTTGGGGCGAAGACGGCGCACCCCTTCGGCGACAATTGCCGCCGGATTGGAATAGTTAACAATCCACGCCTTTTTATCGGCATACCGCTCAACAAGATCAATAAGCTCTACCATCGGCAGAATGGTGCGCAGGCCATAGGCCAGGCCGCCAGGACCACAGGTTTCCTGGCCTACTACGCCGTGGCGCAGCGGAATTTTTTCATCCTGCTCGCGCATTTTGTACTGGCCCACGCGCATCTGGGCGAAAACAAAGTGCGCGCCGCTGAAGGCGACTTCCGGGTCATTTGTGACGGTGAATTTGATCTGCTGGCTGTGGTCGCGAATAACCTTTTCCACCACCGGCGCGATAGTTTCCTGGCGCGCGCTGTCGATGTCGTACAGACGGATCTCGGCAAGCGGAAAGTCGCTTAAGCGCACCATCAGGCTTTTCACAATGCCTGGCGTGTAAGTACTGCCGCCGCCGGCGATGGATAAAATAAAGGGAGGTTTCAACATCATAAGCTCCTGTCAGAGAAACATTTCGACTGCTTCGCGCATCTTTTTCACATGCAGCCCGTAGACCACCTGAACGTTATTGCCCTGCTTAATCACCCCTTTCGCGCCCGTAGCTTTGAGCCGGGGTTCGTTGATAACGCCGACGTCTCGCACCGTAACGCGCAGGCGGGTATAACAATTGTCCACCACTTCGATATTGGCCCGGCCGCCTAAGCCTTCGACAATCGCCTCGCCCAGGCCCTCGTTAGCGCCTTTGGCCTGATACTCTTGCTTGCTGTAAAGACGCGTTTCCTGATCGTCTTCCTCGCGACCGGGCGTTTTCATGTCGAAGCGGCGGATAAGGAAGCGGAAAATCACGAAGTAAAGCGCCGCCATAATCAGGCCCACCAGGATGTACATCGGCCAGTTCGATTTGGTGGTGCCAAGCGGCAGGTTATAAAGAATGAAATCGATAATGCCGTTAGCGCCGATGGCGTGAACGCCGAGCAGGTAAAACAGCATCATGCCAATGCCGGTCAGCACCGCATGCACCACAAACAGCAGCGGAGCGATAAACAGGAAGGAAAACTCGATAGGCTCGGTCACGCCCACCAGCATGGACGTTAGCGCCGCCGGGATAAGAATCGCTTTCGCCGCTGCTTTGCGCTCCGGTTTCGCCGTCATATACATGGCGAGCGCGGCGGCGGGCAGGCCGAACATTTTGCTGATGCCGCGGGCATCCCACACTACCGTGCTGCTTAGCTGCGTGACGCTCGGGCAGGCCATTTCGGCGAAGTAAATATTACGCGCGCCCTGGTAGACCGACCCGCACACCTCAGAAGTGCCGCCAAGCTCGGTATATAAAAACGGGGTATAGACGAGGTGATGCAGACCTGTCGGCACAAGAATGCGCTCCAGGAAACCGTAAACCGCCACGCCAAACGGCCCGGCGCCTTTGATAGCCAGCGCCATCGCGCTGATGCCGTGCTGGGCGAAGGGCCAGAGTTCGCTCATCACCACGCCAAGCAGCATTGATACCGGCAGCATAATAATGGCGACAAAACAGTGCCCGGAGTAGATAGCCATCGCGCCGGAAAACTGCACGCCAGAATAACGATTGTAGAGATAACCCGAGAGCGCGCCGGTCAGGATGCCAGCGAAAACGCCCATCTCCAGCACCTGTACGCCCAGCACCATGCTCTGGCCCGCTGCCCGCATCTGGTCGGCTGGCGCCAGTTCGCCCTGCATAGCGAGCGTTACGCTCATGGCGTTAATAAAGACCACGAAGGTGACGAGGCCAATCAGCGCGGCGTAGCCTTTATCGCGCGCCGCAAGGCCGATGGGAATGCCGACGGCGAACACCAGCGCCAGGTTTGCCAGCACCGATACCGCTGATTTCGCAATTAGCTGGCCGATATTCTGAATGGCGGGATGACCAAGGAAGGGTAAATAGTCGGCAAGGTTGCCGTTGCCGAGCACATTGCCAAACGCGATAAACAGGCCGACGATAGGCAAAATCAGCACCGGCCCGTAGAGCGACTTCCCGAAATTTTGTAAGGCGTTTACGGCTCGTTTCATTTAGCTCTCTCTTTATTATCTTTAGGCTAAACCGCCATGGCGAAGGGTACGCCATCAAAGGTACAGTCCGCTTTCGTCCTTATCCAGTTATCCTCTTGTTTTAAAAACAAATGACTGCCAAGGTAACATGTTACGTTTCGCGCTGTGATCGCGGTTACAGATTGGGTTTTCCTGTCGGCAACCTGCGGGTTTCATCGCTTTACATTTACTTTGCGAGAGATTGTCCATAAATAAAAATGGTGGCTTTTGTAATTGCCAAAGTCGCGCATAATACTTGCCGTACTGAAACCAATTGGTGGCCGTTTCGGCCAGGGATAAAAAATGAATCGAGTACGTCTGGCCGCCCTGACGGCGGCATGGCTGGCCGCGCTGGCGCTTGCAGGGTGCGATAATAACGATGATGCGGCGTTAAGCCCGGCGAACGCGCAGCAAAGCTCTGCCGCGGCATCGCCAGCGGCGCGCACCACGCCGCCTGCGAAGCCGGACGCTGAGTCGCTGCAAAAGCTGGCGGCGCAAAGCGCGGGTAAAGCGCTTTCTTTAACCGATGCTTCAGAAGTGCAGCTTGAAGGGGCGAGCGCTCTGGCGCTCGCCTTTTCTGTTCCGCTCGACCCTGAGCAAGACTTTTCAAAATTCGTGCATCTGGTGGATAAAAAAAGCGGCAAGGTAGATGGCGCATGGGAGCTTTCCTCCAGCCTTAAAGAGTTGCGCCTGCGCCATTTAGAGCCGAACCGCGAACTGGTGCTGAGCATCGACAGCGGGCTAAGGGCGCTAAATAAAGCCACTTTCGGCAACGCGTACGAAAAGACGATTACCACACGCGATATAGCGCCAGGCGTCGGCTTCGCCAGTCGCGGCTCGCTGCTGCCGGGTAAAGTAGTGCAGGGGTTGCCAGTCATGGCGCTCAACGTTAACAGCGTCGACGTGAACTTTTATCGGGTGAAGACAGAGTCGCTGCCTTCTTTCGTCAGCCAGTGGGAATACCGCAGCTCCCTTACCAATTGGGAATCAGACCAACTGCTGAAAATGGCGGACCTGGTTTATACCGGACGTTTCGACCTCAATCCGGCGCGCAACACCCGGGAAAAACTGTTGCTGCCGTTAACGGATATCAAGCCGTTGCAGCAACCGGGCGTCTATCTTGCCGTTATGAACCAGGCGGGCCATTACAACTACAGCAACGCCGCAACGCTCTTTACGCTGAGCGATGTCGGTCTTTCCCTTCACCGTTACCATAACCGGCTGGATATTTTTACGCAGAGCCTTGAAAACGGCGCAGCGCAGAGCGGCGTGGAAGTCCGCCTTCTGAACGACAAAGGCCAGACGCTTGGCGAGGCGAAAACCGACGGCGACGGCCACGCCATGCTTGAGGATCACAAAGAGGCGGCGCTGGTGCTGACGCGCCTTGGCGAGCAGACTACGCTGCTCGATCTCAATCTGCCGGCGCTGGATCTCGCTGAGTTTCAGGTTGGCGGCGATACCGGCTACAGCAAACAATTTTTCATGTTCGGCCCGCGCGATCTTTATCGTCCGGGAGAAACGGTGATCCTCAACGCGTTGCTTCGCAACGGTGACGGCAAGCCGTTGCCTGCGCAGCCGGTTAAATTCGAGCTGGTGAAGCCGGATGGCCAGGTAGCGCGCACGCTGGTAGTGGAGCCGAAAAACGGTCTCTACCAGCTGACATTGCCGCTTGATGGCCGCTCGCCGACCGGAGGCTGGCATATCCGCGCCAACACCGGCGACAACCTGCCGCGCGACTGGCGCTTTCAGGTTGAAGATTTCATGCCGGAACGGCTGGCGTTGAACATTACGGCGCAACAAGCGCCCATCGCGCCCGCCGATACGGTCAATTTCGCCGTGGCAGGCCATTACCTTTATGGCGCGCCCGCTTCCGGCAACCGCTTGCAGGGACAGCTTTTTGTGCGCCCGTTGCGCGATGCGGTAGCGCAACTGCCGGGTTTCCAGTTCGGCAATATTGCTGAAGAAAACCTCTCGCGCAGTCTGGATGAGGTACAGCTTACGCTTGATGACGAAGGGCACGGCCAGGTTGAGGTTCCGAGCCAGTGGAGCGAAAGCCGCTCGCCGCTACGCGTGATTTTACAGGCAAGTTTGCTGGAGTCGGGCGGCCGTCCGGTGACCCGCCGCGTGGAGCAAGCGGTGTGGCCCGCTAAAAATATGCCGGGTATCCGTCCGCAGTTCGGCGATAAAGCTGTGTATGACTACCGCACCGGCGACACGACCAACCAGCCGATGGTGGATGAAGACGGCAATGCCGCTTTCGACATTGTCTATGCCGATAATCAGGGCGTAAAAAACGCGGTGTCGGGGTTACAGGTAAGGCTGATTCGCGAGCGTCGCGACTACTACTGGAACTGGTCGGAAAATGAAGGCTGGCAATCGCAGTTCGACCAGAAAGACCTCGTCGAAGGGGAGCAAACCCTTAACCTCGCCGCAGATGAAACCGGCAAGGTCAGTTTTCCCGTAGAGTGGGGTTCTTATCGTCTGGAAGTCAAAGCGCCGGATGACACCGTCAGCAGCGTGCGCTTCTGGGCGGGGTACAGCTGGCAGGACAATAGCGAAGGCAGCGCGGGCTCGCCCCGGCCGGACCGCGTGACGCTAAAAATCGACAAACCTGCCTATCAGCCAGGCGACACTATTAATCTGCACATCGCGGCCCCTGCCGCAGGCAAAGGCTACGCGATGGTGGAATCCAGCGACGGCCCGCTGTGGTGGCAGGAAATAGACGTGCCGGAGAAGGGGCTGGATATCGCCATTCCGGTTGATAAAGCCTGGCAGCGCCACGATCTCTACCTCAGCGCGCTGGTGGTTCGCCCTGGTGATAAATCCCGTTCTGCGACGCCGAAACGCGCTGTCGGCCTGCTCCATCTGCCGCTTGGCGATGAGAGCCGCCGCCTGGCGTTGAGCCTGGAAGCGCCGCAAAAAATGCGCCCGAATCAGCCGCTGACGGTAAAAGTGAAAGCGAGCGTGAAAAACGGTCAATTGCCTGCGCAGGTTAATGTGCTGCTTTCCGCGGTAGACAGCGGCGTGCTTAGCATTACCGATTACGTTACGCCCGATCCATGGCGCGCCTTCTTCGGCCAGAAGCGCTACGGCGCGGATATTTACGATATCTACGGCCAGGTTATTGAAGGGCAGGGACGGCTGGCCGCGTTGCGCTTTGGCGGCGACGGCGATGAGCTTAACCGCGGCGGCAAGCCGCCGGTCAACCATGTCACCATTATCGCCCAGCAGGCGCAGCCTGTGCAGCTTGATGCGAACGGCGAAGGCACGATCACGCTGCCCGTTGGCGATTTTAACGGCGAGCTGCGCGTCATGGCGCAGGCCTGGACCGACGACCGCTTCGGCAGCGCGGAAGATAAAGTGGTGGTCGCCGCGCCGTTGATTGCCGAGCTGAGTACGCCTCGCTTTATGGCAGGAGGAGACGTTTCCCGTCTGGCGCTGGATGTCACCAACCTTACCGATAAACCGCAGCAACTGACCGCGCAGTTTACCACCAGCGGCCTGGTACAGCTTGAAACCAGCAATACCCAGCAGCTTCAGCTTGCTCCAAATGTGCGTCAGACGCTGTTTATTCCTGTACGCGCAGGGCAGGGGTATGGCGATGGCGAAATTAGCGCCCGGATTAGCGGGCTCGCACTGCCCAATGAAAGCTTCGCGCCGTTGGTAAAAAACTGGAAAGTAGGCATGCGACCGGCGTTTGCCGCCCGGACGATTAACAGCGGCGCCGTCCTGGGGCCAGGCGAAGTCTGGTCGCCCGCCCCACGTCATTTGAATGGGCTGGATGCCGCCACGCTTGAAGGACAATTGCTGCTAAGCGGGCAGGCGCCGCTTAATGTGGCGCGTTATATCAATGAACTTAAGGCTTACCCGTACGGCTGCCTTGAACAGACCACCAGCGGTTTATTCCCGTCTCTTTATACAAATGCCGCTCAGCTTAAGGCATTGGGTATTAAGGGGGAAAGCGACGAGCAGCGTCGGGCGGCGGTGGATATCGGCATTGCGCGACTGCTGGAAATGCAGCGCGAAGAAGGCGGTTTTGGATTGTGGGACAGGGAAGGGCCGGAAGAGTACTGGGCGACCGCTTATGTTACCGACTTCCTGGTGCGTGCGGGCGAACAGGGCTATAGCGTCTCTGCGGATGCGCTTAATAAAGCCAATAATCGACTGCTGCGCTACTTGCAGGATCCAGGCGTGATGGCCCTGCGTTACAGCGACAATACCCCTGCCAGCAAATTTGCCGTACAGGCTTATGCCGGGCTGGTATTAGCGCGCCAGCAGAAAGCGCCGCTTGGCGCGCTTCGCGAATTGTGGGAACAACGTGCGGCTGCGCGCTCCGGCCTGCCGCTGGTGCAGCTTGGCGTGGCGTTACAACTTATGGGCGATGCGCCTCGCGCTAAAGAGGCGATAGCGACAGGGTTGCAAACCGGGCGCAGCGAAAAAGCGGGCTGGCTTGGCGATTATGGCAGCACGCTTCGTGACGATGCGCTTAAGCTCGCGCTGCTTCAGGAAAACAAACTGCAACCGCAGGCGCAAAATCAGCTTATCACCACGCTTTCTGAAGAGGCTTACAGCCAGCGCTGGCTTTCCACCCAGGAGAGCAACGCGCTGTTTCTTGCCGGGCGCAACCTGCAAAGCCAGCCGGCGGCGTGGCAGGCGCAAACGACGCTTCCAGGGCAGTTCCTGCAAGGCGACAACGCGCAGACCATAGCGGTAACTGGCGAGCAACTGACGTCGCTTCAGGTGACCAACACCGGCGGCGCGCCGCTCTGGCTGCGCCTTGACAGCAGCGGTTACCCAGTGGAAGCGCCAGCGCCTGAGAGCAACGTGCTGCATATTGAGCGTCATTTCCTCGACACCCAGGGCCAGTTGAAACCGCTGTCGAGCCTGAAAAGCGGCGAACTGGTGATGGTGTGGCTGGATGTCTGGGCAGATAAGACGGTGCCGGACGCGCTGGTGGTCGATCTGCTCCCCGCCGGGCTTGAACTGGAGAACCAGAACCTGGCCAATGCCAGCGCCAGCCTCAGTAACAGCGGCGGCGAAGCGGATAATCTTATTAGCCGCATGCAGCAGCTTGATATTCAGCATATGGAGTTCCGCGACGATCGCTTTGTCGCCGCGCTGCCGGTCAATGAAGGGGAACATGTTACGCTGGTCTATCTTGCTCGCGCGGTTACGCCTGGCAGCTACACGATCCCTGCTCCGCAGGTTGAGTCGATGTATATTCCTCAGTGGCGCGCTAACGGCGCAGGCGGCGAGATCCTCAGTGTTACGCCCTAAAAGAGAGTGGTTGTGAAAAGGCGTATTATGCAGCGTCGCTGGTTATGGCTGGCGACGCTGCCTTTTCTGATGATACTGGCGTTATGGAGCGCGGACAGGCTCTGGCCGTTGCCCTTACGGGAAGTTCATCCTGCGCGGGTGGTGGTCACAGAAGCAGGCGTGCCGCTATGGCGCTTCGCCGATGAGAACGGTATCTGGCGTTATCCGGTTGCAATAAACGATGTGTCGCCCCGTTATCTGGAAGCATTGCTGAATTACGAGGATCGCTGGTTCTGGAAACACCCTGGCGTAAACCCTTTTTCCGTGCTGCGCGCTGCCTGGCAAGATCTGCGGGCAGGCCATGTTGTTTCCGGCGGCAGTACGCTGACCATGCAGGTGGCGCGACTGCTGGATCCGCATCCGCGTACCCCTGGCGGCAAGCTTCGCCAGCTATGGCGCGCTTTTCAGCTGGAGTGGCATCTTTCGAAAGCGCAAATCCTTACGCTCTATCTTAACCGCGCCCCGTTTGGCGGCACTTTACAGGGCGTGGGCGCGGCAAGTTGGGCTTATCTGGGAAAATCGCCTGCACGGCTGAGCTATTCCGAAGCGGCGCTGCTGGCAGTGCTGCCTCAGGCGCCAAGCAGGCTGCGGCCTGACCGCTGGCCGCAACGTGCGCAGGCCGCGCGCGATAAAGTACTGCGAAGAATGGCTTCACAGCATGTCTGGAGCGAAAAGCAGGTGAAAGAATCGCTGGAAGAACCGGTATGGCTCGCGCCGCGCCAGATGCCGCAACTGGCGCCGCTCTTTGCCCGTCACCTTGCGCAGCGCGAGTCCGGCCTCAAGATCATTTCCACTCTTGACGCCTCGCTCCAGCGTCAGCTTGAAGCGCTGGCGCTTACTCTGAAAAGCCGCTTACCGGCCCGTAGTTCGCTGGCGATGCTGGTGGTAGATCATCAAAGCATGAAGGTGCGCGGTTGGGTAGGTTCGGCGGATATTGACGATGATAATCGTTATGGGCACGTGGATATGGTGACTGCCGTGCGCTCCCCCGGGTCGGTGCTTAAACCCTTTATTTATGGGCTGGCGATGGACGAAGGCATCATCCACCCCGCCTCTTTATTACAGGATGTGCCGCGCCGTTTTGGCGATTATCGTCCCGGAAATTTCGACAGCGGTTTTAACGGTCCGGTGAGCATGAGCGAAGCGCTGGTGCGCTCGCTTAACCTGCCCGCTGTACAGGTACTGGAAGCCTATGGGCCGAAGCGCTTTACCGCAAAACTTCGCAATGCCGGGCTACAGCTGCGCTTTCCGCCGGCGGCTGAGCCCAATCTTGCCATTATTCTTGGCGGCGCAGGCGCAAGGCTTGATGAGCTGGTCGCGGCTTACAGCGCTTTTGCGCGCCATGGACGCGCGGGCCAGTTACGTCTGACGGCGCAGGATCCTTTGCTTGACCGGCCGCTTATGTCGCCAGGTGCCGCGTGGATTATTCGCCGTATTCTCGCAAATGAAGCGCAGCCGTTGCCGGACGGTTCGTTGCCGCAGACCGTGCCGCTGGCGTGGAAAACCGGCACCAGTTATGGCTACCGCGATGCATGGGCTATCGGCGTTACAGCGCAATATGTCATTGGCGTCTGGACCGGGCGACCGGATGGCACGCCCGTTGCGGGGCAGTTTGGTTTTGCAAGCGCGGTGCCCATCCTCAATCAAGTAAATAATCTGTTGCAGGCGGGCGTGCAGAGCCAGCGTATCGCGCAGCCCGTCGATCCGCGTCCGGCTTCGGTCTCGTCGGGCACGGTCTGCTGGCCCGGCGGGCAGTCATTGCCGCCGGGTGATGCAAAGTGCCGTCGTCGGCTCGCCACCTGGCTGCTGGACAACAGCGAACCGCCAACGCTGCTGGCGCAGGGGCAGGAGAGCAATCAGGGTATTGTGCGTCCGGTCTGGCTTGATCATAAAGGCGAGCGTGTGGCGGCAGACTGTCCGGAGGCGGTAAAAAAAATCATGCTGCTGTGGCCGTTGCCTCTTGAACCCTGGCTTCCGGCGGCGGAGCGGCGTGCAGCGCGTCTGCCGCCAGCGTCATCCGTTTGCCCGCCTATGCACGCGGAGGATGTGGCGCCGCTGCTTATTTCCGGCGTGCGCGACGGCGCAATAGTAAAACGCTTGCCTGGCCAGACGACTCTCTCCCTGCGTGTTTTCAGCCAGGGCGGGCAGGGGAGGCGTTGGTGGTTTTTAAATGGCGAGCTGCTTGACGAGAGCAACAGCAGCGTAACGCTAACGCCGCAAAAAAATGGCGAATATCAGCTGGTGGCGCTGGATGAGGCGGGTCAAACGGCGGTGGCGCATTTTACTTTGCAGTAAGACAAAATGATGAAAAACGCGCTTTAAGGGTGAACTGTTGCTAAAGGTAACATTATTTTAAAAAAATGTTACTCCGAACCATAGGCAAGGCCGGTATTGCTCATTATAATCGGCGCCAATTTCATTCCGGCCCGCCCGGTAAACAGAACAACTTACAGAGGTAATCATGGCAATTGAACGTACTTTTTCCATCATCAAGCCGAACGCCGTAGCAAAAAACGTTATTGGCAGCATCTTTGCTCGTTTTGAATCCGCAGGTTTCAAAATCGTAGGCACCAAAATGTTGCACCTGAGCGTTGAACAGGCGCGCGGCTTCTATGCTGAGCACGAAGGTAAACCGTTCTTTGATGGCCTGGTGGAATTTATGACCTCCGGCCCGATCGTGGTTTCTGTACTGGAAAGCGAAAATGCGGTACAGCGTCACCGCGACCTGCTGGGCGCAACCAACCCGGCTAACGCGCTGGCAGGCACCCTGCGCGCTGACTACGCTGACAGCTTCACTGAAAACGGCACCCACGGTTCCGATTCTGTAGAATCCGCCGCTCGCGAAATCGCCTACTTCTTCGGCGAAGGCGAAGTCTGCCCGCGTACCCGCTAATCGCTGTACAACCGAAGCGGCGCGGAAACTTTATTTTTTCGCTGCCGCTTTAAGCGATGGCATACGTGCCAGAGAATTTGTACAATGCTGCGCCCCGGACGAGCATGTTTGCTCACCGGGGCGTCTCTTTTTAACCCTCCAGGGGCCATAACGTGTAATAACGAGGCCGGAATACATTATGTCTGAACACATTGTCACACCTGAGCTTGCCTCAGTTTCCACCGCTTCCAAAGCCGAAAAAATCAACCTGCTCGATCTGAATCGTCAGCAAATGCGCGAATTCTTCAAGACGCTTGGCGAAAAGCCTTTTCGCGCCGATCAGGTAATGAAATGGATGTATCACTATTGCAGCGATGACTTCGATGAGATGACCGACATCAACAAGGTGTTGCGCGGTAAGCTCAAAGAGGTTGCGGAAATCCGCGCGCCGGAGGTTGTGGAAGAACAGCGCTCCTCAGACGGCACCATTAAATGGGCTATCGCGGTAGGCGATCAACGCGTGGAAACGGTTTACATTCCGGAAGACGATCGCGCTACGTTGTGCGTCTCTTCACAGGTTGGTTGCGCGCTGGAGTGTAAATTTTGCTCTACGGCGCAGCAGGGTTTTAACCGTAACCTGCGCGTTTCGGAAATTATTGGCCAGGTGTGGCGCGCGGCAAAAATTATTGGCGCAGCGAAAGTGACCGGTCAGCGTCCTATCACTAACGTCGTGATGATGGGCATGGGTGAGCCGTTGCTTAACCTCACCAACGTGGTGCCAGCCATGGAAATCATGCTGGATGATTTCGGCTTCGGCCTGTCGAAACGCCGCGTAACGCTCTCTACTTCGGGCGTGGTCCCGGCGCTGGACAAACTTGGCGATATGATTGATGTGGCGCTGGCTATTTCGCTGCACGCGCCTAACGACGAAATTCGCGATGAAATCGTCCCCATCAATAAAAAATACAATATTGAGACTTTCCTGGCGGCAGTGCGTCGTTATCTGGAAAAATCCAATGCGAACCAAGGCCGCGTGACCATCGAGTATGTCATGCTCGATCACGTTAACGATGGGACGGAGCATGCGCATCAACTGGCAGAATTGCTGAAAGATACGCCATGCAAAATCAACCTTATTCCGTGGAACCCCTTCCCGGGCGCCCCTTATGGGCGTAGCTCCAACAGCCGTATCGATCGCTTCTGTAAGGTGCTGATGAGCTATGGTTTTACCACTATCGTGCGTAAAACGCGCGGCGATGATATCGACGCCGCTTGCGGCCAGCTGGCGGGCGATGTGATTGACCGTACTAAACGCACTATGCGTAAGCGTATGCAGGGTGAACCTATCGCTGTTAAAGCAGTCTGACAGGCAGTCATGGCGGCACGCCGGGGAGTATTATCGCGGCGTGTCGTCTGCATAATAAAGAAGCGTAAGTTGTAAATAATTACGGTGCGTTTCTTCTCGCTTTGAGGCAGTATGTAGCGTCGCAACAACAGTTTAGCTTTGCCAATTCTGGCTGTTATCTGTTCATAAAACAGACAGGGCATAAAAAGCTGGCTATGGTTAACTGACCAGAAGCGCGTGCGTTAACAAGATGGCGAGTTTAGCGGCGAAAAGGCCCTGGGCTTGCGTTAAGACTGGCAGCACGACGGCTTCAATGAGCAAAGGCAGTTTTCGCGGTACGGGCGGGCAATACAGGAAACCGTAGAGTTGCCGGCCGGTGCCTGGTTCCTTAATTAAAACAGTACCAGCAGTTGTAGCTAATGAATACTGAAGCCACTCACGAACAAAATGCAGCACATACCACGGGCGAACGTCTTCGTCTGGCCCGTGAACAACTCGGACTTAGCCAGCAGGTAGTGGCGGAACGCCTTTGCCTGAAGCTGTCGACGGTTCGCGATATCGAAGAGGATAAAGCGCCTGCCGATCTGGCATCGACTTTCCTGCGTGGCTACATCCGTTCTTATGCGCGTCTGGTGCATATTCCGGAAGAAGAACTGCTGCCGATGATGGCGAAGCAGGTACCGGTTAAAACGGCGAAAGTCGCGCCAATGCAGACTTACGCGCTGGGCAAAAGACGCAAAAAACGTGACGGTTGGCTGATGAGCTTCACATGGCTCATCCTGTTTGTGGTCGTCGGCCTGACTGGCGCCTGGTGGTGGCAAAACCACAAAGCGCAACAGGAAGAGATTACCACTATGGCCGACCAGTCAAGCGCTGAGCTGAATGCCAGCGGCGGTCAAGCCGTTCCGCTGAATACGGGCGAGGCTTCAGGCGCCCAGGATCAATCCACAGCGCAGGCCACGCCGCCTGCCGACCTGCCAGCTGAAACCACCCCTTCTTCTGCGCCAGCGCCGGACGCTACCGCGCAAAATAACACCCCCGCTACCGTTCCTGTACAGCCGCAGCAGCCTGCGGTCGTATCGCCGAGCCAGGCGAATGTTGACACCACAACCGCAGCGCAGCAGCCTGCGGCTGCGAACGGTCAACTGCCGGTAGACCAGGCCGTTACCGCGCCTGCGGCAGAGGCTAACGCGCTGGTCATGAACTTCACCGCCGATTGCTGGCTTGAGGTCACTGACGCAACCGGTAAGAAATTGTTCAGCGGTTTGCAACGTAAGGATGCTAACCTCAACCTTTCAGGCCAGGCGCCTTACAAGCTGAAAATTGGCGCGCCATCCGCGGTTCAGATTCAGTATCAGGGAAAACCTGTTGATTTAAGCCGTTTTATCAGAACTAACCAGGTTGCTCGTCTGACCCTCAATGCCGAACAATCAGTAACGCAGTAACAGACGGGCAGTGAGGGAGAAATTTCATGCATAACGCAGCGCCGATTCAACGCAGAAAGTCCAAACGTATTTATGTAGGCAATGTGCCTGTCGGCGATGGCGCCCCCATCGCCGTTCAGTCGATGACCAATACCCGCACCACAGATGTGGAGGCGACGGTCAATCAGATCAAAGCGCTTGAGCGTGTTGGCGCCGATATCGTACGCGTATCGGTCCCGACGATGGACGCCGCCGAGGCGTTCAGGCTTATCAAGCAGCAGGTCAGCGTGCCGCTGGTGGCAGATATTCACTTCGACTACCGTATCGCCCTGAAAGTGGCGGAGTATGGTGTGGATTGCCTGCGTATCAACCCCGGCAATATCGGCAATGAAGAGCGCATCCGCACGGTAGTAGACTGCGCGCGCGATAAAAATATTCCTATCCGTATCGGCGTCAACGCCGGATCGCTGGAAAAGGATCTTCAGGAAAAATATGGCGAACCCACGCCGCAGGCCCTGCTGGAATCCGCCATGCGTCATGTCGATCATCTCGATCGCCTGAACTTTGATCAGTTCAAAGTGAGTGTAAAAGCCTCTGATGTGTTCCTGGCCGTAGAGTCTTATCGCCTGTTAGCTAAGCAGATCGAGCAGCCTTTACACCTTGGGATCACTGAAGCAGGCGGCGCCCGCGCAGGCGCTGTGAAATCGGCGATCGGCCTTGGATTACTGCTCTCTGAAGGGATCGGCGATACGCTGCGCATCTCGCTTGCGGCCGATCCGGTAGAAGAGATCAAAGTCGGCTTCGATATTCTTAAATCCCTGCGTATCCGTTCCCGCGGCATTAACTTCATCGCCTGCCCGACCTGCTCGCGCCAGGAGTTTGACGTTATCGGCACCGTGAACGCGCTGGAGCAGCGCCTGGAAGATATCATTACGCCAATGGATGTTTCTATTATTGGCTGTGTGGTGAATGGACCGGGCGAAGCGCTGGTTTCCACGCTTGGCGTAACCGGCGGCAATAAGAAGAGCGGTTTTTATGAAGAAGGCGTGCGCAAAGATCGTCTCGACAATGAAGAGATGATAAGCCAGCTTGAAGCGAAGATCCGCGCTAAAGCCGCTATGCTCGATGAGAGCCAGCGCATCAGCGTTCAGCAGCTGGAAAAATAAGGCAACTGGGAAGCGTCTGGCTTCCCGTGTATGATTGAACCCGCATGGCGCGTCGCGATTTTGCAGCGGGCCTGATTCGGGTTCATTTTTTGTATTCAATAAGAGAATAAACGTGGCAAAAAACATTCAAGCCATTCGCGGCATGAACGATTACCTGCCGGGCGAAACCGCCATCTGGCAGCGCATTGAAAGCACACTCAAACAGGTGCTCGGCAGCTACGGTTACAGCGAAATTCGTTTGCCGATTGTAGAGCAGACCCCGTTATTCAAACGCGCTATCGGTGAAGTTACCGACGTGGTTGAAAAAGAGATGTACACCTTTGAGGACCGCAACGGCGATAGCCTGACCCTGCGTCCTGAAGGCACCGCGGGCTGCGTGCGCGCCGGTATTGAACACGGTCTTCTGTACAATCAGGAACAGCGCTTGTGGTATATCGGCCCCATGTTCCGCCACGAGCGTCCGCAAAAAGGCCGCTATCGCCAGTTCCATCAGCTGGGCGTGGAAGTGTTTGGCCTCCAGGGGCCCGATATCGACGCGGAATTGATCATGCTGACCGCCCGCTGGTGGCGCGCGCTGGGTATCGCCGACCACGTTTCTCTGGAACTCAACTCTATTGGTTCGCTCGACGCGCGCGCCAGCTATCGCGACGCGCTGGTGGCTTTCCTTGAACAGCATGTTGATAAGCTCGACGAAGACTGCAAGCGCCGTATGTACAGCAACCCGCTGCGCGTGCTGGATTCTAAAAATCCGGACGTGCAGACGCTGCTGAATGATGCGCCGAAGCTTGGCGACTATCTGGATGAGGAGTCCCGCGAGCATTTCGCAGGCCTGTGCGCTTATCTGGATGCGGCGGGCATCGGGTATACCGTTAACCAGCGTCTGGTGCGCGGCCTGGATTACTACAACCGCACCGTATTTGAATGGGTGACCACCAGTCTTGGTTCGCAGGGCACCGTTTGTGCGGGCGGCCGTTACGATGGCCTGGTTGAGCAACTGGGCGGTCGCGCAGCGCCGGCTGTCGGTTTCGCGATGGGCCTTGAGCGCCTCGTTTTACTGGTTCAGGCGGTTAACCCGGAATTTAAAGCCGATTCTGTTGTCGATATTTACCTGGTTGCTTCCGGCGACGGTACGCAGACGGCGGCGATGCTGCTGGCTGAAGCGGTACGCGATACGTTCCCGGCAGGCAAACTGATGACGAACTACGGCGGCGGCAACTTCAAAAAGCAGTTCGCCCGTGCGGACAAGTGGGGCGCTCGCGTTGCGCTGGTGCTCGGCGAAAATGAAGTGGCGAACCGTCAGGTCGTAGTGAAGGACTTGCGTTCAGGCGAGCAGCAAACCGTCGCGCAAAGCGAGGTTGCGACCCACCTACAGGCGCTGCTGGGTTAATGTCCCCGGCGATTTATCGTTAAGGAGAAGGACAGCGTGGAAATCTACGAGAACGAAAACGACCAGGTCGATGCCGTGAAGCGTTTCTTTGCCGAGAATGGCAAAGCGCTGGCGGTCGGGGTGGTGTTAGGAATTGGCGCACTGGTAGGCTGGCGCTACTGGACAAGCCATGAAGTTGATTCAGCGCGCAGCGCGTCGCTGGCTTATGACAATGCTGTCTCTGGCGTGCGCGCCGATAATCCGCAGTCGATTACTGCTGTAGAGCAATTTGCAGCGCAGAACAAAAATAACTACGGCGCGCTGGCATCGCTGAAGCTTGCTCAGCAATACGTCGATAAAAACGATCTCAACAAAGCCGCCGCACAGCTCCAGCAAGGTCTGGAGAGCACGAAAGATGAAAATCTACAGGCGCTTATCAATTTGCGTCTGGCGCGCGTTCAGGTTCAGCTTAAACAGGCTGACGCGGCGCTGAAAACGCTGGATGCGGTAAAAGGCGCAGGCTGGACGGCGATTGTCGCCGACCTGCGCGGCGAAGCGCTGCTGAGCAAAGGCGACAAGCAGGGCGCGCGCGAGGCGTGGAGCAAAGGAGTAGAGAGCGATAGCTCCCCGGCGCTTCGTGAAATGATCCAGATGAAAATCAATAACTTGTCCGTCTGAGAGGGACCCGATGCAATTGCGTAAATTACTTCTGCCAGGGCTGCTTTCCGTTACGCTGTTAAGCGGGTGTTCACTGTTCAGCGGTGAAGAAGATGTTGTGAAGATGTCGCCGTTGCCGACGGTACAGAATCAGTTTGATCCGCAAACGGCGTGGAGCACGTCCGTAGGCGACGGGATTGGCGATTTTTACTCCAATCTGCACCCGGCGTTTCTTGATGGCACCGTTTATGCGGCGGACCGTCACGGCATCGTTAAGGCGATGAATATCGCTGACGGTAAAGAGGTGTGGCGCGTCGATCTCTCTGAGAAAACCGGCTGGCTTTCACGTAATCGTCCGGCGCTGCTGTCCGGCGGCGTGACTGTGGCGGGCGCCCATGCTTATATCGGCAGCGAAAAAGCGCAGATTTATGCGCTGAATACCGCAGACGGCACCATTGCATGGCAAACCCGCGTGGCGGGCGAAGCGCTCTCCCGCCCGGTAGTGAGCGACGGTCTGGTGCTGGTGCATACCAGTAACGGCATCCTGCAAGCGTTAAATGAGAGCGACGGCGCGGTAAAATGGACCGTTAACCTGGATATGCCTTCGCTTTCACTGCGCGGCGAATCTGCGCCGACGTCCGCTTATGGCGCGGCTATTGTTGGCGGCGATAACGGCCGCGTCAGCGCGGTACTGATGCAGCAGGGCCAGATGATCTGGCAGCAGCGTATCTCGCAGGCGACAGGCGCAACGGAAATTGATCGCCTGAGCGATGTGGATACAACGCCGGTTGTGGTTAACGGCGTGGTTTACGCCCTGGCGTATAACGGCAACCTGACGGCGCTGGATTTGCGTTCCGGCCAGATTATGTGGAAACGCGAGCTGGGCTCAGTGAATGATTTCATTGTGGACGGCGGGCGCATTTACCTGGTCGACCAGAACGATCGTCTGCTGGCGCTTAATACCGAAGGAGGCGTCACGCTCTGGACGCAAAGCGATCTGCTGCACCGCAACCTCACCGCGCCAGCGTTGTATAATGGTTATCTGGTGGTGGGCGATAGCGAAGGCTATATGCACTGGATCAACACCGATGATGGTCGCTTTGTCGCACAGCAGAAGGTGGACGGCTCAGGCTTCCTTACGGAGCCGGTTGTCGCGAACGACAAACTGCTGATTCAGGCGAAAGACGGCACGCTCTACGCGATTACGCGTTAATAATAACGGGCGTAGCACAGAAAAACGGCTCCTGAATCGCACAGGGGCCGTTTCCTGTTTTCTGAAACCCTGCTAATTCGGCCGGGTTTAACACTGTTTTTTAGTAATGAGGCTTTGATAATGGTACCTGTGGTCGCGCTGGTCGGGCGCCCTAACGTCGGAAAATCCACCCTTTTTAACCGCTTAACCCGCACCCGTGATGCGCTGGTCGCGGATTTCCCGGGGCTGACTCGCGATCGCAAGTATGGTCGTGCTGAAGTGGAAGGCCGTGAATTTATCTGCATCGATACCGGCGGTATTGACGGCACAGAAGAGGGTGTGGAAACACGCATGGCGGAACAGTCGCTGCTGGCGATTGAAGAAGCAGATGTTGTGCTGTTTATGGTTGATGCCCGCGCTGGCCTGATGCCGGCGGACGAGGCTATCGCAAAGCATTTGCGCAGCCGTGAAAAGCCGACCTTTCTTGTCGCTAACAAAACCGATGGGCTGGATCCGGACCAGGCGGTCGTTGATTTCTACTCGCTGGGCCTTGGCGAAATTCACCCTATTGCCGCTTCGCACGGTCGCGGCGTGACCAGCCTGCTTGAACAAGTGCTGATGCCTTGGATGGATGACGTTAATCCGCCGGAAGAAGTGGACGAAGAGGCTGAATACTGGGCGCAGTTTGAAGCGGAGCAAAACGGCGAAGCAGCCGAAGAAGAAGAGGACGACTTTAACCCGCAGGATCTGCCCATCAAGCTCGCCATCGTCGGCCGCCCTAATGTTGGTAAGTCTACACTTACTAACCGTATTCTCGGCGAGGACCGCGTGGTGGTCTACGATATGCCCGGCACCACGCGCGACAGTATTTACATTCCGATGGAGCGTGACGGCCGCGAGTATGTGCTTATCGATACTGCGGGCGTGCGCAAGCGCGGCAAAATCACCGACGTGGTGGAAAAGTTTTCGGTCATCAAAACGTTACAGGCGATTGAAGACGCAAACGTGGTGCTGCTGGTTATCGACGCCCATGAAGGGATTTCTGACCAGGATCTGTCGCTGCTTGGCTTTATCCTCAATAGCGGCCGCTCGCTGGTGATTGTCGTTAACAAATGGGATGGCCTGAGCCAGGAAGTGAAAGAGCAGGTTAAAGAGACGCTCGATTACCGTCTGGGCTTTATCGATTTCGCCCGCGTGCACTTTATTTCCGCCCTGCATGGCAGCGGCGTCGGCAATTTGTTCGAATCAGTGCGCGAAGCGTATGACAGCTCCACCCGTCGTGTCAGCACCGCGCTGCTCACCCGCATTATGAACATGGCGGCGGAAGATCATCAGCCGCCGCTGGTGCGCGGGCGCCGCGTGAAGCTTAAATATGCCCACGCCGGCGGCTATAACCCGCCGATTGTGGTTATCCACGGCAACCAGGTGAAGGATCTGCCTGATTCCTATAAACGCTATCTGATGAACTACTTCCGCAAATCGCTGGAAGTGATGGGGACGCCGATCCGCATTCAGTTCAAGGAAGGGGATAACCCGTTTGCGAACAAGCGCAACACCTTAACGCCAAACCAGATGCGTAAACGTAAGCGTTTGATTAAACACATTAAGAAAGGCAAGTAAGCGGCGATTATCTTCACCTTAAGGTGAGAGAGAAAAGCCCATCAGCGTGGTCGTTTATGCCGCGCTGATTTTAACTACCGAAGGAGGCGTTATGGACGTGAACTGCCCGGTCTGCAACCAGCCGCTGGAACAAACTGAAACGGGCGCGCGCTGCGTCAGCTGTGATAAAGACTTCCAGCTGGAGGCGCGTTGCCCGGATTGCCATCAGCCGCTTGAGGTGATGAAGGCCTGCGGCGCGGTGGACTACTTTTGTCGCAACGGCCACGGCCTTATTTCGAAAAAGCGCGTCGACTGGCAGCCGGTCGCACGTTAATCACAGACGCAATCTTCGCCGCGCCGCCACAGCTCTTCCAGCTCTGGCGGCGCTTTTGTTTCCGGCACCAGAACAATAACGTCGGCGTAGTGGGCGCTGTTGTGATGCGTCCAGGTAATCTGGATGCGGTAATAGCGCTGGTCGCCGCGGCCTGGCGAATCTGTCTCGCCAGGCGGTTTCGCTACCGGCAGCGTCTGCTGAAGGATGTTGACGATACGCTGGCGCTGCGTCTCGTTAAGCTGCGCGAGAATGATTCGCCGCAGCCCGCTCAGGCGAGGGATGAACGCCACGCCGCCTTCGCGCGCCAGCTCAATAACGGCATCGTCCGTCAGCGTCGGCAGTTCGTTCATCACAGCACCCCCACCTGTTTCCAGGCCGCTTCTATAGCACGGGCGACGCTGTCGCCGGAGCGTCTGCCGCCATGTTCAATCGTCAGCTTTGCAAAGGCAGCGAAATCGGCGTCTTGCGCAAGTGAGCGGTCACAAACTGTGTCATACCAGGCGTAGCCCGCCTTTTCCCAGGCATAGCCGCCAATCGCTTTCGCCGCCAGATAAAACGCCCGGTTCGGTATGCCGGAGTTCAGGTGCACGCCGCCATTATCGTCGCGCGTTTTAATAAAATCTTTCATGTGCGCAGGCTGGGGATCTTTACCCAAAAGCGGGTCGTCATAAGCGGTGCCGGGTTCCGCCATCGAGCGCAGGCCGCGGCCATGAATGCCGGGCGCCAGCAGCCCTTCGCCGATTATCCAGTCTGCTTCGTCCGCCGTATGGCCAAGATGATATTGCTTCACCAGCGAGCCGAAAACGTCGGAGAGCGATTCGTTCAGCGCGCCCGCCTGCTCAAAGTAAATCAGCCCGGCTTCGGTTTCCGTTACGCCGTGACTCAGTTCATGAGCCACCACATCGATGGCGATGGTAAAGCGGTTAAAAATTTCGCCGTCGCCATCGCCAAACACCATCTGCTGACCGTTCCAGAAAGCGTTCTGATAATCCTCGCCGTAGTGCACTGTGCCGCTCAGCACCAAACCTTTGTTATCCAGCGAATCGCGCTGATAACACTTCCAGAAAACGTCATGGGTTATGCCGAGATAGTCATAGGCCTCATCCACCGCCACGTCGCCGTTCGACGGCTGGCCTTCTTTACGCACCGGTTCGCCCGGCAGGGACTGGGTATTATTGGCGTCATAAATATCGCGAATAAGTTCGCCTTTAGCGACAGCCTGCGGGGCGTGCGGTTTCGCATGGCCTTCGGCCATCAGCGTCTGCACGTGGGTCAGCGTCTGGCGGGCGTAGCGCTGCTGATATTCTGTGCCGTGATCGATAATGCGACGAAGGATATAGGGAGGAATAACGCTGCGGTAACGGGATGATGACATGCTGCTCTCCTTCTGGCGGGAAGTGCCGATTAAAAAAGGAACAGCAGCAGTATAGTTGGCGAAGCGCCGGTGCGTCAGGCGCTTTTAGGTTTACGCGTTTTTTTTACCGGCGCGATGGCGGTAACCTGGCTTTCCACTATGCCGTCAGCAAGCCGGGTGGTAAGGGTGTCGCCCGGCTTAATCTGCCGCGTTTGCTTAAGCAGTTTGCCGTCTTGCGCCTGCGTTACGCTGTAGCCGCGGGCCAGCGTCGCAAGCGGGCTTACAGCTTCGAGGTGCGCCGCGAGCGTAGCAAAACGTTCGCGCGAAGCGCCAAGCCTCGCGCTCACTAGCTGTGATAACCGATATTCATGCTGTTGCAGACGGGTCTGCAAACGGTGGATGCGAGGCAGCGGCGTATGCTGCGAAAGACGCTGCGAAAGACGCTGTTGTTGCAGCGAAGCGCGACGCAATCGGGCATCCACAGCCGTATCAAGACGCTGTTTGAGCCGCACCAGCTCGGTCTGCTGGCGTGCCAGCCGCAGTTGCGGGTGTTGCTGTTGCAGACGATGATGCAGGCGCGTAAAGCGCTGGTTGTTGCTGGCGAGGAAGTAGTCCATCGCCATCTCCAGACGCTGCTGCTGCGACTGGATCTGGCGCAGCAGTTCAAGCTGGTTGCGGCTGACTATCTCGGCGGCGGCGGAAGGCGTCGGGGCGCGCAGGTCAGCGACAAAATCGGCGATAGTCACATCCGTTTCATGGCCGACGGCGCTCACGACGGGAATGCGGCTGGCGAAAATCGCCCGCGCCACGCGCTCGTCGTTAAAACTCCATAAATCTTCCAGCGAGCCGCCGCCGCGACCGACGATCAACACGTCGCATTCGTCCCGGCGGTTGGCGAGCTCAATAGCGCGAACGATTTGCCCCGGCGCATCTTCGCCCTGTACAGCTGTTGGATAGATAACCACCGGCAGCGACGGGTCGCGGCGTTGCAGCACGTGCAGCACATCATGGAGCGCCGCGCCGGTTTTTGAAGTAATAACGCCAACCTGGCGAGCCGGGGAGGGGAGCGGTTTTTTCAGGCTCTGATCGAACAGCCCTTCGGCGGCGAGACGCTGTTTAAGCTGTTCGTAGCGCTGCTGTAAAAGCCCTTCACCCGCAGGCTGCATGCTCTCAACGATTATCTGGTAGTCGCCGCGCGGCTCATAAAGCGTGATGTTAGCGCGTACTAACACTTGCTGGCCGTGTTGCGGGCGGAAAGTGACGCGGCGGTTGCTGTTGCGAAACATAGCGCAGCGCACCTGGGCCGAATCATCCTTCAGCGTAAAGTACCAGTGACCAGAGGCAGGCTGGGTGAAGTTGGAGATTTCACCGCTTATCCAGACCTGACCCATCTCCTGTTCCAGCAGCAGGCGGACTGTCTGATTCAGACGGCTGACGGTAAAAATTCCGGAATTTTGCGTAGGTAACATGTGAGCTGGATCAAATTCTAAATCAGCGGGTTAATGCATCGATAGTAACGCCGTTCAGTTCAATCGCAAGCATTTAGCGTAAAAAAATGTGGAAGCAATCGGTTACGCTCTGTATAATGCCGCGGCAATATTTTATCTGTTCTCATTCACCCCAGGTTGAGATATTGCCCATGCTACGTATCGCTAAAGAAGCTTTAACGTTTGACGACGTTCTCCTCGTTCCCGCTCATTCTACCGTCCTGCCGAATACGGCCGATCTCAGCACGCAGCTGACCAAAACGATCCGCCTGAACATCCCTATGCTTTCCGCTGCGATGGATACCGTTACCGAAGCGCGTCTGGCTATTGCCCTGGCGCAGGAAGGGGGCATCGGCTTTATTCACAAAAATATGTCTATTGAGCGCCAGGCGGAAGAAGTTCGCCGCGTGAAAAAACATGAAAGCGGCGTAGTAACCGACCCGCAGACCGTATTGCCGACCACTACGCTTCGCGAAGTGAAAGAGCTGACCGAACGTAACGGCTTTGCAGGTTACCCGGTTGTGACTGAAGACAACGAACTGGTGGGCATTATCACCGGTCGCGACGTGCGTTTTGTGACTGACCTTTCTCAGCCGGTCAGCGTTTACATGACGCCGAAATCCCGCCTGGTCACCGTGCGCGAAGGCGAATCCCGTGAAGTCGTATTCGCCAAAATGCACGAAAAGCGCGTTGAGAAAGCGCTGGTAGTGGATGAAAGTTTCCATCTGCGCGGCATGATCACCGTTAAAGACTTCCAGAAAGCGGAACGTAAGCCGAACGCCTGTAAAGACGAGCAGGGCCGCCTGCGCGTTGGCGCGGCAGTGGGCGCGGGCGCGGGCAACGAAGAGCGTGTGGACGCGCTGGTAGCGGCAGGCGTTGACGTGCTGCTTATCGACTCCTCTCATGGTCATTCCGAAGGCGTGTTGCAGCGTATTCGCGAAACGCGCGCCAAATACCCGGATCTGCAAATTATCGGCGGCAACGTGGCCACGGCGGCGGGCGCAAAAGCGCTGGCGGACGCGGGCGTTAGCGCAGTGAAAGTAGGCATTGGTCCTGGCTCTATTTGCACCACCCGTATCGTCACTGGCGTGGGCGTACCGCAGATCACCGCCGTTGCAGACGCGGTTGAAGCGCTGGAAGGCACCGGCATTCCGGTTATCGCCGACGGCGGTATCCGCTTCTCCGGCGACATCGCCAAAGCGATTGCCGCAGGCGCGAGCGCGGTTATGGTCGGCTCTATGCTGGCAGGCACCGAGGAATCGCCGGGTGAAATCGAGCTTTATCAGGGCCGCTCTTATAAATCCTATCGCGGTATGGGCTCGCTCGGCGCGATGTCTAAAGGTTCTTCCGATCGTTACTTCCAGACCGATAACGCTGCTGACAAGCTGGTGCCGGAAGGTATCGAAGGCCGCGTAGCGTATAAAGGCCGTCTGAAAGAGATTATTCACCAGCAGATGGGCGGCCTGCGTTCCTGTATGGGCCTGACCGGCTGTGGTACTATCCTCGAGCTGCGCACGAAGGCGGAATTTGTGCGTATCAGCGGCGCGGGCATTCAGGAAAGCCACGTACACGACGTAACCATTACCAAAGAGTCCCCGAACTACCGCATGGGCTCCTGATTTTCCTCGCCCGGCCATGCGCCGGGCGATTTACTTTAATTGCACTTGCCTCGGAATTAGCGTCAATGACGGAAAATATCCATAAACATCGCATTCTCATTCTTGATTTCGGCTCGCAGTACACGCAGCTTGTCGCCCGCCGCGTCCGTGAACTGGGCGTTTATTGCGAACTCTGGGCATGGGATGTGACTGAAGCCCAGATCCGTGAATTTAACCCGAACGGGATTATTCTCTCCGGCGGTCCGGAAAGCACCACTGAAGAGAACAGCCCGCGCGCGCCGCAGTATGTGTTTGAAGCGGGCGTGCCGGTGCTGGGCGTTTGCTACGGCATGCAGACCATGGCTATGCAGTTGGGCGGCCATGTTGAAGGTTCAAACGAGCGTGAATTTGGTTATGCGCAGGTAGAAGTAAAAACCGACAGCGCGCTGGTTCGCGGCATCGAAGACGCGCTGAGCGCGAGCGGCAACCCGCTGCTGGACGTATGGATGAGCCACGGCGATAAAGTTACCGCTATCCCGTCTGACTTCGTGACCGTCGCCAGCACCGAAACCTGCCCGTTCGCCATTATGGCTAATGAAGAGAAACGCTTTTACGGCGTGCAGTTCCACCCGGAAGTGACTCACACCCGCCAGGGCTTACGTATGCTGGAGCGCTTCGTGCGCGATATCTGCCAGTGTGAAGCGCTGTGGACCCCGGCGAAGATTATCGATGACGCAGTGGAGCGCATTCGCCAGCAGGTAGGCAACGACAAAGTGATCCTTGGCCTCTCCGGCGGCGTGGATTCCTCTGTAACCGCCATGCTGCTGCACCGCGCCATTGGCGACCGCCTGACTTGCGTATTCGTTGATAACGGCCTGCTGCGCCTGAATGAAGCGGAACAGGTGATGGACATGTTTGGCGACCACTTCGGCCTGAACATTGTTCATGTACCGGCGGAAGCGCGTTTCCTCGAAGCGCTGGCGGGTGAAAACGACCCGGAAGCGAAGCGCAAAATCATCGGTCGCGTCTTTGTTGAAGTGTTTGATGAAGAAGCGCTGAAGCTTGAAGATGTGAAATGGCTGGCGCAGGGCACCATCTACCCGGATGTGATTGAATCCGCCGCTTCCGCTACCGGTAAAGCGCACGTGATTAAATCTCACCATAACGTAGGCGGCCTGCCGAAAGAGATGAAGATGGGGCTCGTTGAACCGCTCAAAGAGCTGTTCAAAGATGAAGTGCGTAAAATCGGTCTCGAACTGGGTCTGCCGTTCGATATGCTGTACCGTCACCCGTTCCCGGGGCCGGGCCTTGGCGTACGCGTACTAGGCGAAGTGAAGAAAGAGTACTGCGATCTGCTGCGCCGCGCCGACGCGATCTTCATCGAAGAGCTGCGTAAAGCGGATCTCTATGACAAAGTGAGCCAGGCGTTCACCGTGTTCCTGCCGGTACGCTCCGTAGGCGTCATGGGCGATGGCCGTAAATACGACTGGGTTGTTTCCCTGCGTGCGGTGGAAACTATCGACTTTATGACCGCGCACTGGGCGCACCTGCCTTATGACTTCCTGGGCCGCGTTTCCAACCGTATCATCAACGAAGTGAACGGCATTTCCCGCGTAGTCTATGACATCAGCGGCAAGCCGCCGGCTACGATTGAGTGGGAATAAGCCGATAACCCTTCCTGGGTTTTCATGAACAGGTAAAAATGCAATCAACCCTCTGTTTTTACAGAGGGTTTTTATTATATGCATTCATGTATTTTCTATGTGGCGCATAGTTCCTGACAGTAAATTTGACTTAATCGTCGAAAAATTAGACAGCCCCCTTTAATCAATACGTACAGTAATTAGTCAACTCTGACGGTATTTCCGGAGGGCGTATGCTTACCGATATCCAGCTTAGAAGACTTAAACTACAGGAAAAAATCTACAAAGTTACCGATCGTGATGGGCTCTATGTGGCCGTATCGCCCACCGGAACTCGCTCATTTCGTTACGATTATCGGATTAATGGCTGTCGTGAAACCCTGACCATTGGGCAGTATGGCGCTGACGGTATTTCACTGGCTGAAGCGTGTAAACAACTCATTGGCGCCAAAAAGCTGATCAAGTCAGGCGTGTCGCCTGCTGTGAAGAAACGTGACGGTAAAAATCAGATCAGAAACGCGGAAACTTTCGCAAATTTTACCGTCAGCTATATGAAGCGTGCCTCCCTTGCGGACAGCACGAGATCGATGAAGCAGACCGTCATTGACCGGGACATCATTCCTTTTCTGGGTAACAAGCAAATGGCGGAGATTACACCGTCAATGGTCGAACCCTGTGCGATCGCATCGTAGATCGTGGCGGTAATGCCACGGCAGTACAGGCGCGTGAGATTATCAGTAGCGTTTATACATACGCGAAAAATCGGGGGCATGACTTTAAGAATCCTGCTCAGAATATCAAGGCCAGTTCGATAGCCACATTTCTTCCTCGTGACAGAACCCTTTTTCTGCCGGAAATTTCTATCTTCTTTAATACGCTGGATAATGTTGCTGGTATGCCCACGCTCAAACTGGCCCTGAAACTGATTTTTCTTACGCTGGTGCGTAAAAGTGAATTTACTCAGGCGACCTGGAATGAAGTGAATTTCAACACTAATGAATGAATCATACCCAAAGGCCGTATGAAAGGGGGACGGCCTCATGTCGTCTATCTTTCCCGTCAGGCTTGCGATCTGCTGGTGACGCTGCAAATATGTGCTGAAGGAAGTCCTTACTTACTTGCCGGGCGCTTTAGCATCAACAAACCGCTGTCTAATGCAGCTCTCAACGGTGTTATCACCACGACGGTAAAAGTTGCACAGTCGCAGGGGAAGCCGCTGGAGAATTTTACCGTCCATGACATGCGACGAACCGCCAGCACTTTATTGCACGAGGCAAGGTATCCATCAGACTGGATAGAAAAATGCCTCGCGCATGAGCAAAAAGGGGTGAGGGCAATTTACAACAAAGCGAAATACGCGCAGCAGCGTGCTTACATGTTGCAGCAATGGGCGGATATGGTTGATGGGTGGATCGCCGGGACGCTGGTGAGGCTTAAACCCTTTTCTCTAACCAACTACGAAAAGTGGATGTTAGACGAAGCCAGTGGTTTAAATTGCGGTAATTAATACCATAGCTCAGGCGTATCCACATTGATATCTAGAAATTGGATGGATTTACCATATTTTTTATCTAAGGCCATAAGTATATGGTTTGTATGAGACAGTGTATATAAAACCAGTGTTTTTATATATAGGTTTTTAAATGGGGTACAATGTGATAAGTTGGATACAATGGATAATTTAACTTAGATATCAAAAGATTGCGTATTAGTTTAATGCACGATTGGGTGATAACTTTTTAAAGTATATCTTTAAGGTATTCCAAATATGCTTGAATGTCATTTCTATGCGCTACCTGCTGGCCAAGGGGATTGTTTAGTAATTCAATTCCAAGGGGACGATGGTGGATATCACAATATTCTCATTGATGGTGGGAATAGAAATCAATTAGAATTTAACATACAGAAAAGAATATTAATTTCGATAATTGATAATGGTAATAAAGGAATCTTTGATCTTGTAATTGTAACGCATAGTGATGACGATCACATTTCAGGTATTCTTAAAATTATGGGGGATAGTGATTTAGAGCCACTTGTAAAAGAGTTATGGTTTAATTCTGAGAAAACAATAAATTATTTTTTTAATACTAAGTGTAAAAATACACAAAAATATAACCTTGAAGGAAAAAACATCGGGAGCAATAAGTCATCAAGGGCGCAGGATAATAATTTATATACTCTTTTAAATAAAGGTAATAAGTGGAATAAAAGAATTATAATGTCAGGGATGTCAGAAAAAATAGATAATTTGACTATTAATGTATTATCACCTACGAAAGATAAATTATTTGCTCTTAATAAATATTGGCCTAAACAGAAGTTAGGTCCAGTTAAATCCAGTGGAGAACATGGATATGATTATAAGACTTCATTGCGAGAGTTTTATGAGCAAATGGATAATTTTAAAGAGGACAATAGTGTTGTCAATGGAGCTAGTATAGCATTAAGTATTGAATGGAAAGGAAGACGATTCCTGCTTCTTTCCGATGCACATCCTACTATTATCGCAGCAAGTATAAAAGATTTATACGGCGTAGAGAAAACAACATTCGATATAGTCAAAATGTCCCATCATGGGAGTGCGAAAAATATCAATAACGATTTGCTCTCTTTGATCAGTTGTCGTGATTTTGTAGTTTCAGCTGACGCAAATAAACGGCATTTTCATCCGAATAAAGAAGCGTTAAGTCGTGTGTTATTTAATAATGGTATAAAAAACACTATATTTCATTTTACTTACGACAAGGAAGAGTTAAGAAATATATTTTTATCGGAACCAGATGTTATGGTGAGGTTTCCATGCAACAAAAATGATGGAGTTCATCTCTCTTATGAGTATTGATATAGCAGATAAGCTGGGAGTAAAAGTAAGCTATAACAATAAAAATAGTAGTGGTTTTATTTGCCATGGTGATGATTATTCGTACGTATTAACAGCAAAGCATTCAATATGTAAATCCAATCCTAACGATTGTAAATTTAAACATAAGAAATGTGATACCTGTGTTTTTAGTGGTGTGGCAAAAACTAAAGTAAGCATTTGCAAACCTGATACTGATACTTTTCCCCTATGCAAAGTAAGGGATATTTTACTTTCTCCAAAGAAAGATGTTGCTATTTTGGTCTTAAATGAAAAATCTCATCTCGATTTAAAAAGAAAAGAATTGCCAAGTACAAAAATTATTAATACCGCTAATTATAATTCATCACATAAATTTGTTTCTTGCGGTTATCCTGCAATTAATGAACATCAATCTGTTCAACCTTTACACTATAATAATTTTAGTTTATTTAGAAATGAAAAAATTTGCCTTCAAATTATTAGTGATACATTGACTGCGTTAGAGGATCCTAAAAATGGTCTTTCCGGAAACTCTGGTGCAGGGATTATTTTAAATTCATCTAGTTGTGTGGGGTTACTAGGGCTTTATACTGATACTGGTGATTACGGTATTTGTTATGGTGATATAGTCGATTTTTCTATAAATGAGCTTCTTACATCTTCCGGATACGTCCCTTTAGAAATGGAAGAGGATCTATCAAATAATTTTAAAGCACTAATTCAGTCCGATTTTATGGAGTGCTTTGTCCGAGTGGAATGTGATTTAAATTTAGACAAAAATCGGATTGTTAATCTGTATAGGCTCTGTTTAGATGGTAAAAAATATGACTATGTTAAGATTGGTGATCGGTTAATTGATTGTATTCCATCATTTTCCCTTTCCCGTAAGCAATTAATGAGGTGTCGCGAGAGAAATACATTTGGAAATGCTACGCTATCCGCGATACGTAATTTTTTGAAAATAGAAAGGAAGACTAAAATATCCGAAATGTTATTACAAGGATTCCTTGAATCGTACCTGCATGCGCCTAAACTTTATTCATTTGATGAAATAAATAATGCAGGTTTTCATGGTGCCCATGTTAAATTTAATAAGAATAGGAATATTGAGTTAATCCATTCGGCTGCATTTATATCTAATTCGTTATCGGATGGCGTTTCATATGCGATAGATGCTATTCTTAAAGCATATCCTGAGTTAAGATCATTGGATGGTTTGCTTGGTAATACATTTTTAGAAACTAACTTTACCGAAGATGAGTGCCAAATACTAGCCAGTCTTCTTATCCCGGGAGAGTCTTCTTATTCGCAGGGTTATGAAGACAGATTGGCTATATTTATTGGCTATAACCATAAGATTGAAGAGACACTCATATATGAGAATGCATCTAGGTTTCCGTCTTTACTTGAACAAAAAATTATTCTTAATGTTCAGCAGGCACTAGAATATCGGCAAGAGGAAATCAATAAGTTATCAATAGTTAACGCAACTATTGATTGTTTTTTTGTTCCATTCGATGATGTAAATAAATTTAATGACGAGTTCATTGAGAGTCTGAAAAATGAAGAAGCTTGATTCTTTCATTATAGAAAAAATATTTAACAGCGGGTATTTTAAAAAGCTTTATAAAAAAATAATAAAAGCATATTCTGCGTTGACTATAGAATCTGAGAACCATTTCAATATTTCCAATACAGAGTTGAGAGACATATTTAGATTTATTGATTTGTTGGCGAACTCATCTAATCAAAATGCTAGGATGTGTGCATATCACTGGATTAGTTTACTTGAACCATTTTCTGATAAATGGGGGAAATTCTCACTAATCTCTTCTTTAGTCTACTCTAAACTTGGTTTATACGCATTAGATTTTAATGATCATGCTCTTCCATTTTCGCAGCGACTTGAGAATGAAGCGAAGAAATCTGCCCAAACATTTAATAAAACATATATATTCACCGATGCACAGTTTGATATTTATAGGGATATGCTGAAATCACCTTACTATAGTTTTTCAGGTCCAACGTCATTGGGCAAATCATTTATTCTAAAACGCTATATTGAAGAGATTATTCAAAATTCAACATCAAACATTGTCATCTTAGTACCAACAAGAGCATTGATAAGTCAGTTTTCTCTGGAGATTAAAAATGAGCTATATGAACTTATTGAAAATTTCAATTATAAAATAGTGACTCACGGATCATTAGCAAGTAAATCAGATGTCGTAATCATTAAGCATATTTTTATATTGACGCCGGAACGATTGCTTAATTTGTTTTCGCAAGGCAAGACTGTTAGTATAGATTATTTCTTTGTAGATGAAGCACATAAACTATCAAATAATGATGACTCAGATGTGCGGAGCCTTACAGAGTATAATGCTATCGACAGTGCATTATTCAACAATCCAAATATGAAAATTGTTTTTTCTTCCCCAAACATTGAAAATCCTGAGGTTTTTTTAAATCTTTTTGGGCGTGAAAAAATTTATGCAAGTAGGATTATTGAATCACCAGTGTCACAAAATCTTTATCTTATTGATTTTCATAAAAAAGAAATTAAATATTTTTCTAATTCAGATTGCATCGATATTGAAAGTAATTCTTTATATACGCTCAATAAAAAAAGTGATTTCATTTATAGTATAGGGAGTCGATATGGATCAAATATGATATATTGTTCTAGTCGGGCTAAAGCTGTTGACTCTGCACTTGAATTTTATCAAATAAGACATTCAGAAAATGTTATTTTATCTCCTTTGTTGATTGATTCCATAAAAAAAATAAGTAATTATATTCATCCTGAGTATTATTTAGCTGTATTTCTAATGAAGCGAATTGCTTATCATCATGGACAATTACCACAAGCAATAAGAAATATAGTTGAAGAATTATTCCGAAATGGAGATATTGATTTTATCTTTTGTACACCTACTTTGGTTGAAGGCGTTAATATGCCAACTCGGAATATATTTATCAATTGTGATGATAAAATTAGATTAATCGCTGATGCGAAAAAAAATCCTAATAAGACACTTGCCTTTTGGAACTTGGCCGGCCGGGCAGGTAGATATTGCAAGGAGCTATCTGGGAATATTTTTTGTTTACAAGATGAATCAAATCGATGGGATAATACTGATATTTTTTTAGAGAAAACAGCGCATTTAACTACAACTATAGATGCCCGCATAGAAAGTAAATCTGGGTTAAGAGAAATAGAGCGCTATCTTTCTGATGCGGAGACTGATATTTCTAAAAGGAACCAAGCGATAGAGTATCTCGCTAATATTATGGCTGTAGACACTATTAGATTTAAAAACAATCTAAAAGATAGTTTTGTCCTGCGGAAATTTTATGATATACATCGAGAAGAATTATTATCTCTTGCTAAACTAAAAGCAAATGATATTTTAGATATTCCTATAGATATTATCAATTCCTATAAATCTCTTAATTTTAAAATACAACGAAAAGTATTTGATTACATAAGCGTATCTCCTATAAGCAAAAAACTCCCATCGCTCGACTATGCAAATATTTTGTCGGTGTTGGAGTTGTTTTATGATCTTTATAGATGGGGTGAAACAGAAACTAAATATGTAAAATCAAAAGAACAATTGACTTATTTTGCTACTTTAATGAATCAGTGGACCAATGATTACTCAATAAACAGAATCATAAACGAAAATATTGATCTAAAAAGAACCATTGTCATTGAACGAGGACAACAACCAATACCTTTTGACAAAAATGATATTAATCATGTTAATAAATTGATCGATGACATTCTTTATAACATAGAGAGAATTTTATCGTTCTTTTTTGAAAAATACTTCAATCACTACTATAAATGTCTGGCTGCAATTTTAGGGGAGGACAATGCGGGACATAATTGGGCGACATTTCTTGAGTATGGCTCTAAGAATCCGTTATGTATTAGCTTGCAAACATTAGGTATTTCAAGGCATGCTGCAAATATAATTTCGTCTTCTAGAGAACTCAGGAAATATTTAGAGTTCAATGAGGATTCATATGAGCTAATTAGTGTTAATAAGCAAGGCTTGTTGAATTCTTTGCAAAAAGATTCTGTTGAATATGGAGAGGTTGAAATATTTCTTTGAGTTTTGGGCTATTTATGAGGCTAATATATTGAGCGTATGGAATTTTAACGATTATATACTTGCTCAATATATTTACCTCTACCATCTTCATGTCCTAGATCCGATGAGGTTACCGCCAGCGCCTCTTTGTGGCTCAGACCCTGCTCTTCGTAATACTGGATCGCGTTCTGAACCCAGGCATAGCGCAGGGAATGGGGCGAGTATTCGCCCATCAACCCTGCATCGCGGAGATGGTTGTGCCAGTAGTCCATCGCGGATTTTAGATCCTGCTTTTCAATCAGATGCCCGTTACGCTCCCCGGCAATCTCAAGCGCCTCTTTCACAGCCTGGCGAACCGCTTCCGGGTCAATCACCTGTGTCATGCGCGGTCGCCCACCTTTAGTACCGAATATCACCGACAGATGTTCAGCCCCTTTTTCCAACTGTTTATCCCAGGTTTTCAGCGACTGGCAGCACTGTACCGCTTCCTGACCACGCAGGCCCATCACTCGCGCCAGTTGCAGGCTGGCCGTGAGACCTGCGTCGCTTTGCCGGACCCGATCCAGTACCTGCTGGTAAAGCGTATCCGAAATGGCCCGGAGTGTCCCGTCACGACTGGCACCACTGATACCGAGTGATTTATTGCTGATTAATTCGGACTGACTGAGCTGCGTGCGTCCGGCTTCAGCCATAATAGAGCTTACCATCGCCATTTCGTTCTGTAGCGTTCACAGAGAAATATCCTGCGCCAGCCGTTCATAAATGTATCCTGCAATGTGTCTGGCTTTGAGCTGACTAGTGCTGGTTACCCGCCGGAGGCGAGAATGGAAAAGACAACCGTATTCAAAAGCAACCGTAGCCAGGCGGTGCGCCTGCCAAAAGCGGTGGCTTTACCGGAGGATGTCAAACACGTGGATATCGTTGTGGTAGGGCGAACGCGCATTATTACTCCCGCAGGCGAAAGCTGGGACAGCTGGTTTGATGGTGAGAGCGTGACGTCTGACTTTATGGCCGCCCGTGACCAGCCCGGTGACCAGGACAGGGAAGGGTTCTGATGCTCAAATACATGCTAAATACCAATATCTGTATCTATACGATCAAAAATCAAACTTAGGCAGTCCGTGAGGCGTTTAACCAGCATTAGAGGTGGATGTGTATCAGTTCAGTCACGCTGAGGGAATTGATTTATGGCGCGGAAAAGTCCGCCAGTTCGGAGAAAAACCTGCGCGTGGTCGAAGGATTTATCGCCCGGCTGGAAGTGCTGAATTATGGTATTGATGCGGCGGTACAGACGGGGCAAATGCGGGCAGAACTGGCAAGAGCAGGTACGCGCGTTGGCCCGTATGACAACATGATTGCGGTCCACGCCCGTACAGTGGGTTTAATTCTGGTGACGAACAATACCCGTGAGTTCGAACGTATTAATGGCTTACGGCTGGAAGACTGGAGTATCAACTGAGCCCTTTTGTTCAACGGCAATGTCAGGAAGCCGCTGTTCAGCTATTTTTCATCATAGCTATTTGGCCTGATAGTAAACCCTCTGTGCAAGCAGGGGGTTTTTTTATATCTCATCATCTTACTCACTGTGCCTGCTCTCGGGCACTGGCGCCAGGCAAGCAGGAACGCCAGCAGGATAAACGCAACCGGAAGCAGACAGGCATAAGGAAACGTGCGATATCAACTGTTCGAATCGCTTTATAAAAAGTAAGCCTCGATGATAGTTGGTTTGCACTTTCGGCGGGCTGGCATGACAGCAGCGTAATGCCTGTTAAGCCGGACTAAAGGCAAAAATAATCCCACCGCGCCGTCAGGGCAGTGTCATCTCAGGATAGAATAGCGGTCAGCGTTGCGACGTGGTTTCGATAGTCAGACTGGATTGTTGCGCCTGTACTTTGTCCTGGTAGTGATACCATGCGCCTACGGCTGAGTAAACAAAGCGGCCAAAAAGGAAGAAAAAGCTGATAAGCAGTACAATGCGGGTCATGCGACTGTTAAAGCGGTGTCGTTTTCGTATTCGTAAGGGGGAGGTGGCCTGTGTCACACCAGTTTCCTTCAGGTTTGCCCGACAACTGCGGGCGACTTCACTATTAAGGCACAGCGCGGCGGAGGGGTCAATTCTTCATCACGTAAAAATAGGTCAAGTAAAGATTACTGGTTGTTATCTAAAAAAATTTCATATTAGTAATAAAATAGTTTTTATAAGCAATGCGCAAAAAGTGTAAATAGAGAGAGGCATAAATTGATATATATCAATTATTAATCTCTCTCCTTAACTAAAATTTCATTCCGTTTCGCAACGACTACGCCTGTTGTAGTCTCTTTCGGCAAGGTTGGATGCTTGCCCTCAACGCCTCGCAGGAAAAGAGGTTTTAACCGGGCATCTATGCAACTGATTAACACGCTGAAATTATATAAAGAAAAATGGTGGGGGCTGCCCTTACTTCTGCCGTTCGTTTTGCTGCCTTTTGCGCGTTACTGTAGCACCCTGACCTGGGTCAATGACGCGCCGGTCATCCTTTATTTTCTCCCGCTGTCGCTGATCACCACGCTGTTACTTTTTTATGGTTGGGCGGCGCTGCCGGGCATAGTGCTGAGTTTAGTGGTTAACTATTATTCTCTGCGCTGTAAGAGCGATTTGCTGATTACCGTTATCCACTTTTTGGTGCCCACTTTACTGAGCTGGGGAGGATACCGGGTTTTCGCAACCCGAACGGCGCCGGTCTCTGGCTGGTACTCAAAAGCTATCGGGCAACGACTTTTCTGGCTGGTATTTGTTAACGCCACGCTTTTTATGCTCTTTTACCAGTTTTCGACCTTCTTTGGTTTATACGATCAACATGCGCAACTTATGGGTGAAAACCCGTTTACCTTGTTAACGCTGGTGAATTATCAGGCGGTGCTGGTGGGTTGTCTTACCGGGATCCCTCTGTTTTCTTTAATTATTCGCCTTACGCGGCACCCTCGTTATTTTTATGCTTTTATCAGCCAGATGCGCGCCCAGTGCGATAAACGCGTCACTAAGGTTGAAGCAGGCATATGGCTTAGTTTGCTGGCGGGGTTACTTCTTTTATTACTGCTGCCGCTAAGCCCTGAGTCTTCTATATTCAGTACAAGCTATTCGCTCTCGCTGTTGCTTCCTTTGATGCTGTGGGGCGCAATGCGCTTCGGCTATTTTCTTGTTATTAGCGTCTGGACGCCGCTGCTTATCCTGCTGTGTCACTATTTTTATCGCTACTTTCCAGCAACACCTAATTATGATTTCCAGCTGGTAATTAACTCTTCGAGTTACGGTATTTTCTCGCTGGTTATTATCTTTATGGCGCTAACCGCTACGCGACAGCGTTTCGTACATCAGCGCGGAAGACGTCTGGCTTTGGTTGATCCGCTGTTTCACCTGCCAAATTTACGGGCGCTCAGCCGCGATCTTGCCGATACGCCATGGTCGATACTCTGCTTTATGCGCATCCCGGAGCTGGATCTGCTGGGACGCAATTACGGATTAATGCTCCGTGTCTACTACAAACAGCGAATGGCGGCCTGGTTGCGTGATGTGATGGAACCGGGCGAGCTGGCCTATCAGCTTTCCGGGCATGATATGGTGCTGCGTCTGCGCACTGAATCGCACCCGGAGCGTATCGACAGGCTCGCGCAACACATTAAGCAGTTTCGTTTTATGTGGGACGGTATGCCGCTGCAACCGCAGGTAGGCATAAGCTACAGTTTTGTCCGCTCGCCTGTTACGCATTTGCATTTATTACTGGGCGAAATGAGCACCATGGCCGATCTCTCGCTGACCAGCAATCGACCTGAAAGCATGCAGGATCGCGGCGCGAATCACGTTCAACAAGCCGTGAAGAACAAGGTTGAAATGCTCAACCAGCTGCAAAACGCGCTGGACAATAATCAGTTTGTCCTGATGGCGCAGCCTATAGCTGGCATGCGCGGCGATGATTACTACGAAGTCTTACTGAGGATGCAGAGCCAGAATGGCGAAAGAGTACTGCCAGAGCGGTTTTTACCTGTCGCTCAGGAGTTTGGTCTCTCTTCGCGTATTGACCTGATGGTGCTGGAAAATACGCTGGCGTTTATGGCGCTATGGCGTGAAAAACTGCCTGGCAGCCGGTTTGCCGTAAACCTCACCACCTCTTCGCTTTGCAGAACGCTTTTCCCGAACGAGGTCCAGGGGCTGTTGGCGCGGTATCAGATTGAACCCTGGCAGCTTATTTTCGAAATAACCGAAAGCAGCTCTTTGACCAATTACGACCAAACTCATCAAAACGTGCAGCGCTTGCGCGCCATGGGTTGCCGTATTGCCATTGATGACTTTGGAACCGGCTACGCCAGCTATGCCCGCCTTAAAAATATTGACGCTGATATTATGAAAATCGACGGCAGCTTTATTCGCAACCTCGCCGCCAGCAGCCTGGATTACCAGATAGTTGAATCCATGTGCCGCCTGGCGCGCATGAAAAAAATGCAGATTGTCGCGGAATATGTCGAGAACGAGGCGACGGCCGCACTGGTTCGCGAATTAGGCATAGATTATTTGCAGGGTTTTCTGATTGGGCATCCGCAACCGCTTGAGACGCTGGTCGCAAATAAATAAAAAGGAGCGCGTAATGCGCTCCTTTAACAATGCTTAAGCCGCTGCTTCAGGGCTAACTTCTTCTTCAATGGTCAGACGCCATCCGGTGACATCTTGCCAGTACTGCTGTTCGCGCTCCAGGTCGAGCATGACCAGCGCATTCTGGCTGAACCAGTCATGCGGGAAACGCAGCGTCCAGTGATTATCGTCTGTTTCCAGCACCAGCGTAGGCGGCGTAGTCGTCGCCTGGCGCTGGTTATTGAGTAATACGCCAAGACGCAGCAGTTGGATCAGCGGCAAATACTGCTTTTTCTTAAAGAGCGTGAAGCGCGGCAGTTCGTCAAGCTTGATAGCCTTGCGGTGATAACGCACCAGCGTCGCCATTAGCGCCTGCTGTTCCTGCGTGAAGCCCGGCAGATCGCTGTGTTGCAGAATATAGGCGGAATGGCGATGCATGCCGCTGTGGTTGATGGTGAGGCCCACTTCATGCAACATGGTGGCCCATTTCATCAGCGCCGCCAGCTGCGGGTTGGCAAGCTTCGGGTTTTGCGCTTGCCACTGGTCGTACATTTGAGTGGTGGTATCCAGCACCCGCTTAGCCTGCTCGCGGTCAATATGGTACTGATTAGCAAGGCTCTGCGCGGTTCTGCTGCGGATATCCTGATGGCGGAAGCGGCCTTCCATCTCATAAAGCACCCCTTCGCGCAACGCGCCATCCGAAAGGCGAAGCTCGCGGATTGCCAGCGCGTCGAACACGCCGCAAAGAATAGCGAGACCGGGCACGAATACCGCTTTACGCTCTTCGGAAAGCCCTGGCAGCGTTAAAGAAGTAAAGCTTTTGTAGTTCAGAACTTCATCACGCAGCTTGTCCAGGCGATCCGCAGTGATAAGCCCGTCTTTTTCGCCCATAGCCAGCAGCACTTCATGCGCTGCTTTGATGGTGCCCGACGCGCCAAGCGCGACGCTCCAGCCATGTAAGCGATACTGCCAGGCAAGACTTTCCAGTTTTTGCACCGCTGCGAGGCGCGCGCGGCGGAAGTTATCCGGCGTTATCTCGCCGTTGGCGAAAAAGTGCTGCGCGAAACTGACGCAGCCCATGCGGCGGCTTTCCACCAGCTGCGGTTCGAAATCTTCGCCGATAACAAGCTCTGTAGAGCCGCCGCCAATATCAATAACCAGCTTGCGTCCGCGTTCCGGCTGCGTATGTTCCACGCCCATAAAAATCAAACGCGCTTCTTCATTGCCCGAGATGATTTCAATAGGGTAGGGGATAACCTGTTCGGCGCGCTTGAGGAACTCCGGCGCGTTAGTCGCCTGGCGCAAAGTATGGGTGCCGACGATACAGACGTTAGCGGGGGAAAACCCCTGCAACCTTTCTGCAAAGAGCGACAAGCAGGCGAGGCCGCGCTCCATGGCCTCCTCTGTCAGCATATTGTTGGCGTCCAGCCCGTCGGCCAGATGCACACGCTGTTTCAGTCGTCCGATGATTTGCATCGCGCCATCCACGACGCGGGCGATGACCATATGGAAGCTGTTAGAGCCGAGGTCGACCGCAGCGAATTCCTGCGGTCGCGGAGCTTGTGAGTTTATCGGCATAGAGTATCAGTCAGGTTGCTCTAGTGATTTGAGATAGTCGTAAATCGCTAACTGCGCACGCACTTTTCGGCGGTTGCCGCGCGGCACGTAACGATTGCTTAGTTCTTTATCGATAATGCGGGCTTTAACCGTATCGCTGAACAAGATGTCGATAATATCCAGGATCCGCTGCTTGAGTCGAGGATCAAGGAGCGGCGCGGCCACTTCAATACGGTAATCGATGTTACGCGTCATCCAGTCTGCGGAAGAGAGATAGACCTGTTTGTCGCCGCCGCGTTCGAAAATATAGATGCGATCGTGCTCAAGGTAGCGGTCTACGATGCTGATAACGCGAATATTATCGCTCAACCCTTCCAGTTCAGGAATCAACGAACACATGCCGCGGATCAGCAGGTTTACCGGCACGCCAGCGCTGGAGGCCGCGTAAAGTCTGTCCACCAGCCCTTTATCAACCAGGTTATTCAGTTTTAGCGTAATGCCGGAAGGCAGACCCTGCTGCGCGTTGGCAATTTCCGTATCGATCATCTCATAAAGCAGACGCCGGGAGTTTTGCGGCGAAACCAGCAGATAGTCAAAGCTTACCGGGCGGTAGGGGTTCTCGATAAAGTTAAAGACGCGGCGCACTTCATTGGTGATGCGCGCATCCGCGGTAAGTAACGAATAGTCGGTATAAATCCGTGCGGTTTTTTCGTTAAAGTTACCTGTGCCGATGTGGGCGTAACGCACCACTTCTTCGCCCTCTTTACGGGAGATAAGAAAAAGTTTGGCGTGAATTTTAAGCCCGGGCGCGGAGAAAATAACATGAACCCCCGCTTCGGTGAGGCGCTTCGCCCAGTGAATATTCGCCTCTTCGTCAAAGCGCGCCTGCAACTCCACCACCACCGTCACTTTTTTACCGTTATGCGCAGCGTGGATCATCGAGTCGATAATGCGGGAATCTTTCGCCACGCGGTAAATATTAATCTTAATCGCCAGTACGCTTGGGTCGAACGAGGCCTGGCGCAGCAGCTCCAGCACATGTTCAAAGGTGTGGTAAGGGTAATAAAGCAATACATCGCGCTCGCGAATGGCGTCAAAGCCATTGCGGAATTTATCAAACCAGATATGGCGCAAACGGGGCAGCGGTTTATTCACCAGGTTGGCTTTGCCGACGTTCGGAAAGCTGATGAAATCTTTGAAGTTATGGTAGCGCCCGCCCGGAATAATAGAATCATAACGGGAGATAGAGAGCTTCTGGCGCAGCATTTCCACCATCGCGTCTGGCATATCGCGCTGATAAACAAAGCGTACCGGTTCGGCGGTCAAACGCTGCTTGAGGCTTGAAGACATCAGCTCCAGCAGGCTCGACTCCATTTCGTGCACCAGGTCGTACTCTGCGTCGCGCGTCATCTTCATCGAATAGGCGTTAAGCGCATCGTAGTCAAAAAAGCCTTTAAAAATATCTTCCAGACAGAAACGCAGAATATTGTCCAGGAGGATCATTGGCTTGCGGCGGCGAGGCGCCTCCGGCGGCAGGTTGACGAAGCGCGGCACCTTGTCGGACGGGATTTCCAGCAGCGCATAGCGGATTTCGTCGCCGCGAATAATTTCTACCGCCAGGTAGGTGTAATCATCTTTCAGAAACTGGACGAGATCGGTGTCGCGGTTTATCAGCGTTGGCGTAATGTGCTGGCGCAAATAGTGTTTGAAGTAGTGGCGCAGCCAGGTTTGTTGATTGTCGGAAAGCTGTCTTTCGTTTATGAGGAAGATCTGGTTGCGAGCCATTTCCAGCAGCAGATCGTTATATAAACCGTCAAACTCCTGATCCGTTTTCAGCACGCGGGACTGAATCTTACCTAACAGATGGCGGGAATGTGAGTGTGAACCCTGCTCTTCGCTGATGATGATGCGACGCTTGAGTTCCGCAAAGCGCACCTTGTAAAACTCATCAAGGTTGTTGGAGTAGATCCCCAAAAAGCGCATACGTTCAATCAGCGGGTTGCTTTTGTCCGCCGCCTCCTGGAGCACGCGCTCGTTGAAAGACAGCCAACTTAGTTCTTTTTCGATATATAGCTTTTCCTGACCCATTACTACTCACACTCCGGTTTATTCACTCGGGACGTGGCAAATCCGTCTCACCAGCTATTATGGCGAGCATTGCCGCACAATGTCCAACTGTGCCAGAGAAGTATGACAAGAAAGCGCGCAGCCTGCCAAAATAGGCTGAACATATTGAAAAAAGGGCCGTTTGGCCCTTTTATTCCTCTTCAGCGGCGTGTCCCTGAGCAGGCAATGGCTGCCCGTCCAGCCAGGCGGCGTTATCGCGCATCGCCAGGCGTCCGTCGACATACCAGCTAACCACCAGCGGATAAATAGCATGCTCCTGATGCTGCACGCGAGCGGTAATGTCCGCCTCGGTGTCGCCCGGAAACACCGGCACTTTCGCCTGTAAAATGACCGGCCCGCCGTCGAGTTCGTCAGTAACAAAATGCACCGACGTGCCGTGCTCTTCGTCGCCGTTCTCCAGAACCTGACGATGAGTGTGCAGTCCTGGATATTTTGGCAGCAGGGAAGGGTGAATATTAATCAGCCGTCCCTGATAATGCGCGACGAAATCGGGGCTTAAAATACGCATATAGCCTGCCAGCACCACGAGATCCGGCGCGTAGGCGTCGATTTCCTGCATCAATTCACGATCGAAAGCTTCGCGGCTGGCGAACTGCGCCGCCGTCAGGGCGTGAGCGGGGATCCCCGCTTCGCGCGCGCGTTCAAGGCCGAACGCGTCGGCCTTGTTGCTGAACACCGCTTTAATGGCGCCATTAATCCGCTTTGTCCCGCAGGCGTCGATAATCGCTTGCAGATTGCTTCCGTTACCGGAAATAAGCACCACGATGTTTTTCATTACTCAATAACCACGCGCTGTTCGGAATCAGAAGCTTTGATGATACCGATTTTCCAGGCCTTTTCACCTTTGCTTTCGAGCAGTTGCAGCGCGCTGTCTACTTCTGAGGCGGGAAGCGCAATAACCATGCCCACGCCGCAGTTAAAGGTACGATACATTTCGTGGCGGCTGACGTTGCCCGCCTGTTGCAGCCAGTTAAAGACTGCCGGCCACTGCCAGGAAGCTTCGTCGATAACCGCCTGGGTGTTATCCGGCAGCACGCGCGGGATGTTTTCCCAGAAGCCGCCGCCGGTCAGGTGGGCGATGGCATGCACATCCACTTTCTCAATCAGCTCCAGCACGGATTTCACGTAAATGCGCGTCGGCGCGAGCAGGTGATCGGCCAACGGTTTGCCTTCAAGCTCAGTGGATTGCGGGTCTGTGCCGCTGACTTCAAGGATTTTACGCACCAGTGAATAGCCGTTGGAGTGCGGGCCGCTGGCGCCAAGCGCGATCAACACGTCGCCATCCGCCACTTTAGCGCCATCGATAATTTCCGACTTCTCCACCACGCCTACGCAAAAACCGGCTACGTCGTAATCTTCGCCGTGATACATGCCCGGCATTTCGGCGGTTTCGCCGCCCACCAGCGCGCAACCCGATTGCAGGCAGCCTTCCGCGATGCCGCTGATCACGCTGGAAGCGGTGTCGACGTCCAGCTTGCCGGTGGCGTAATAATCGAGGAAAAAGAGCGGCTCGGCGCCCTGAACCACCAGGTCATTAACGCACATGGCGACCAGGTCGATGCCTATTGTGTCGTGACGCTTAAGATCCATGGCCAGACGCAGCTTGGTGCCCACGCCATCGGTGCCGGAAACCAGCACGGGCTCGCGATATTTTTGCGGCAGAGCGCACAGCGCGCCGAATCCGCCCAGTCCACCCATCACTTCCGGGCGGCGGGTCTTTTTCACTACGCCTTTGATGCGGTCAACCAGAGCGTTGCCTGCGTCAATATCTACACCGGCGTCTTTATAGCTGAGAGAGGTTTTATCGGTCACTGCACAATCCCCACGCGGTTGCGGTTGGTGGTATATAAGAAAACGCGGCAATTCTAACAGCCAAGGCAAACGTTTGCTATCCCCTTGTCCACCAGAAAGCCACAGAGACGCCGGCTGGCTGTTTCCCGTTCGCTTGATCGCGATCAAGCCCATTACGTATGGCGCTGACTTGAAAAAGCGGTATAATCCGGCGATTTTTTTTGTGGTAGCCAACTTTCGGGGAGAAAGAGTATGAAGATCGTGGAAGTGAAACACCCACTCGTCAAACACAAGCTTGGCCTGATGCGCGAGCATGACATCAGCACCAAGCGCTTTCGTGAACTCGCCTCTGAAGTCGGGAGCCTGCTGACCTACGAAGCGACCTCCGATCTGGCTACCGAAAAAGTGACCATCGAAGGCTGGAACGGTCCGGTGGTCGTTGAGCAGATCAAAGGCAAAAAAATTACCGTCGTGCCTATTCTGCGTGCCGGGCTTGGCATGATGGAAGGCGTTCTGGAGCACGTGCCGAGCGCGCGCATCAGCGTGGTGGGCATCTACCGCGATGAAACCACCCTTGAGCCGGTGCCTTATTTCCAGAAGCTGGTTTCTAATATCGACGAGCGCATGGCGCTGGTGGTTGACCCTATGCTGGCGACCGGCGGCTCGATGATTGCGACCATCGACCTGCTGAAAAAAGCGGGTTGCAGCAGCATTAAAGTTTTGGTGCTGGTGGCGGCGCCGGAAGGCATCGCGGCGCTGGAAAAAGCGCATCCGGACGTTGAGCTTTACACTGCCTCTATCGATCAGGGCCTTAACGAGCACGGATACATTATTCCAGGCCTCGGTGATGCAGGCGACAAGATATTTGGTACGAAATAAACAATGAGCCGACTTTGATAGTCGGCTTTTTTTTGGTCCAACAGCGAAACATTTGCACACAACACACTTGAGGAAAACACTATGACGCGCCGTGCTATCGGGGTAAGTGAAAGACCGCCGCTTTTACAGACTATCCCGCTTAGTTTGCAGCACCTGTTCGCCATGTTTGGCGCAACCGTGCTGGTGCCAATCCTGTTTCACATTAACCCCGCCACCGTGCTGCTGTTTAACGGCATCGGTACGCTGCTTTATCTCTTTATCTGTAAAGGCAAAATCCCGGCTTATCTTGGGTCGAGCTTTGCTTTTATCTCACCCGTGTTGCTCTTGTTGCCGCTGGGTTATGAAATGGCGCTGGGCGGTTTTATCGTCTGCGGCGCGCTGTTTTGTCTAGTGGCGCTGATTGTGAAAAAAGCGGGAACCGGCTGGCTGGATGTGATGTTCCCGCCTGCGGCGATGGGCGCTATCGTTGCCGTTATCGGTCTGGAGCTTGCCGGCGTCGCGGCGAACATGGCCGGTTTACTGCCAGCGCAAGGGCAGACGGCAGATACCACCACCATCACGATTTCGCTGGTAACGCTTGGCGTCACGGTGTTTGGCTCGGTGCTGTTCCGCGGCTTCCTCGCTATTATCCCGATTCTCATCGGCGTGCTGGCAGGCTATGCGCTCTCTTTTGCGCTGGGCGTTGTGGACACCACGCCAATTCAGCAGGCGCACTGGTTCGCGCTGCCCACCTTTTACACCCCGCGCTTTGAGTGGTTCGCCATCTTTACCATCCTGCCGGCGGCGCTGGTGGTTATCGCCGAACACGTAGGCCACTTAGTGGTCACGGCGAACATTGTGAAGAAAGATTTGCTGCGCGACCCGGGCCTGCACCGCTCGATGTTTGCTAACGGCTTCTCTACCATGATCTCCGGCTTCTTCGGCTCCACGCCGAATACCACTTATGGCGAGAACATTGGCGTTATGGCCATCACCCGCGTTTACAGCACCTGGGTTATCGGCGGCGCGGCGATCATCGCCATTCTGCTCTCCTGCGTAGGCAAGCTCGCGGCGGCTATCCAGATAATTCCGGTGCCGGTGATGGGCGGCGTTTCACTGCTGCTTTACGGCGTGATTGGCGCTTCCGGCATCCGCGTGCTGATCGAATCGAAAGTGGATTACAGCAAAGCGCAAAACCTGATCCTTACCTCCGTGATCCTGATTATCGGCGTGAGCGGCGCGAAAGTGCATATTGGCGCGGCAGAGCTGAAAGGGATGGCGCTGGCGACTATCGTAGGTGTTGGCCTGAGCCTTATTTTCAAGCTCATCAGCGTGTTGCGCCCGGAAGAGGTGGTGCTTGACGCAGACGAGCAGGCTGAGAAACATTCCTGATCCTGATACCGGGCGGCGATCCGCCCGGTTCAACAGCGAAACGATTCTGTGGTAAACTCAGCGCGTTTTTCTGTAAGCCTTCGAAGAGGTCCCCCTGAACACACCGGCACAGCTCTCTTTGCCGCTCTGGCTGCCCGATGACGAAACTTTTGCAAGTTTCTGGCCGGGTGATAATCCTTCGCTTTTAGCCGCGCTACAAAACGTGCTGCGCCAGGAGCACAGCGGGTATATCTATTTCTGGGCCAGAGAAGGAGCCGGGCGCAGCCATCTGCTGCATGCCGCCTGCGCCGAACTTTCCCAGCGCGGCGACGCCGTAGGTTATGTTCCGCTGGATAAACGCACCTGGTTTGTACCGGAAGTGCTGGAAGGGATGGAACAACTCTCGCTGGTCTGCATCGACAATATCGAATGCATCGCAGGCGACGAGCCCTGGGAAATGGCGATTTTCAACCTCTATAACCGTATTCTGGAATCGGGCAATACCCGGCTGCTGATCACAGGCGATCGCCCACCGCGCCAGCTTAATCTTCATCTGCCGGATCTCGCCTCGCGCCTCGACTGGGGGCAGATCTACAAGCTTCAGCCGCTTTCGGATGACGACAAGCTACAGGCGCTGCAACTGCGCGCCCGTTTACGCGGCTTTGAGCTACCGGAAGATGTGGGACGTTTTTTGCTCAAGCGGTTGGATCGGGAGATGCGTACGCTATTTATGACGCTTGATCAGCTCGACAGAGCGTCGATTACCGCCCAGCGCAAGCTAACCATTCCATTTGTGAAAGAGATCCTGAATCTGTAGCGGGCGCGATGCCCGCTACACAAAGGGAAGCTTAAAGAATTTCCAGCACAGCTTCCGGCGGGCGGCCAATACGCGCCTGGCCATTTTTTATCACAATCGGGCGCTCAATCAGTTTCGGGTTATCAACCATCGCCGCGATCAACGCTTCATTGCGGGTTTCATCCGCCAGGTTAAGCGCTTTATAAAGATCGTCTTTCGTGCGCATCAGTTCACGCGGGCTGCTCATGCCGAGCATTTGCAACAGCGATTTCAGCGTTTGCGCATCCGGCGGCGTTTCCAGATAAAGCACCACCTGCGGCTCCACGCCATTCTCTTGCAACAGGCTTAATGTCTCGCGGCTTTTTGAGCAACGGGGATTGTGGTAAATCGTCACGTCCTGAGACATGGGGTCTCCTTTTTACATTTTTTCGTAGGGGCGGAAGCGTTGCTGCATCTGACGCAACTGGTCGATACGGGCATCGTAGCGCGCCTGCTGAAGGCTGCCGAGCTTAACCTGCGAACTGGCGCCACTGAGCAGGCTGATTGCCTGGTCGAGTTTGCCGAGCAGGGCCATCACTTCGGCACGCGCCGCCAGCTCCTGGTCACGGTTGCCAAGCCTCGCCTGCGCCTGCGCCAGCAAGTCCCAGCCGTTAGTGTCGTCCGGGTGCGAGAAGGTATAACGATTGAGGATTTTCGCCGCTTCGCCAGGCTGTCCGCCTTCCAGATACGCATTCGCCAGGTTGAGCTGCAACACCGGATTATTTTTTAAATCCGGGGCGCTTTGCAGACGGTTAATGGCGTCGTTCGCTTTGTTCTGACCAAGATCGATATCAGTAGATAAATCAAGATACCAGGCGCTGCGCGGTTGCGCGGCGAGCAGCGGCTGAAGCTGACGGCGCGCCTCGGCGAAATTTTTATCCTGCATCGCCTGTAGCGCGCGGCCATACTGCGCGGCATGCTGCTCGCGCACGTTGCCCTTCGCCAGCGTGTCCAGCAAATCGCTGGTGAGCTGATTACGCCCGGAGTTATACATGCCGAGCGTACGCACTTTCGCCATATAAAAATCTTCTGAAGATTGCGTTACCACCGGGCGCATCTGGTTGGCGCGGTTACGGGCATCAGCGAGACGGCTTTCAGGCAGCGGGTGCGTCAGCAAAATCTCCGGCGGCCGGGTTGAGTAGCGCGCCTGGTCGAGCAATTTTTCAAGGAAGGTCGGCATTGCCTGCGGATCAAAACCCGAACGTTGCAGCACCTGAATGCCGATGCGGTCCGCTTCCTGCTCGTTTTGTTGCGTAAAGCTAATCACTCCCTGCTGCGTCCCGGCGAGCGTGCCGGTAAGCGCCGCCATTCCCGCCTGCGGGCTCGCCATCGCCAGCAGGATAGAGCCCAGCGCCCCTGCCCATGTCAGCGGCGCGCTGCGCTTTTGATCTTCCATCGCCCTCGCCAGGTGACGCTGGGTCACGTGCGAGATTTCGTGCGCCATCACCGAGGCGAGCTGGCTTTCGTTATCGGCATAACGGAACAGCGCGGAATGCAGCACGACATTGCCGCCAAAGAAAGCGAAGGCGTTAATTTCGTCGTTATTGATTAAATAGAAGTGAAAGGGGGTTTTCACCGAGTTGGCATGAGAGACCAGCCGCATGCCAAGACCGTTGATATATTGCACCAGCAGGGGGTCATTGATAAGCGGCGCGCTGCCGCGCAGCTGGCGAACGTAATAGTCCCCCATCTGCATCTCCTGACCGATGGAGAGCGTGCTTCCTGCCGATGTCCCCATATCCGGCAGTTGATCGCCCGAGTCCGCAAACGCGGGAAGGGCCTGACCTGCCAGCATGGCGCCGATAAGGGTTGCAACCAGGGTCGTTTTCAACTGCCTGAACATAACCTCTGTCCTGTTTGTCTGAAGTCTCTTTAAGACCGGGCCGGCCTGCTTTTGTTCAGCAAATCCTTGCCCGGCGAGTGTAGCCTGCATCCTGTGCGATGAAAATCATATTCAGCAAGTAAACACTTGTCTTGTGAACGGGCGAAAAATCGCGGTCTTTTTTGTGACATTTCGATACAATTCGCCCTTCACCTTTCGGCTATTCCTCCGCCTGGGAAGGAGTCCTATGCTTGAGTTGTTAACGCAGTGGTACCGCCGTCGCTTCAGCGACCCGGAAGCTATTGCTCTGCTTGTTATCCTGGTTGCCGGTTTTTGCATCCTGTTTTTTCTGCATGGCCTGCTGGCGCCGTTGCTGGTGGCGATTGTGTTCGCTTACTTACTGGAGTGGCCGACCGTGCGTCTTGAGCGCATAGGCTGTTCGCGTCGGCTGGCCGCGACGCTGGTGCTGGTGCTTTTTGTCGGCGTTGTGCTGGTGATGGCTTTTGTGGTGGCGCCTGTCGCCTGGCAGCAGGGCATCTACCTGATACGTGATATGCCCGGCATGTTCAACAAGCTTGCTGATTTCGCCGCCACGTTGCCAAGACGCTACCCGGCGCTGACGGATGCGGGCATTATCGACGCGATGGCTGAAAACCTGCGCGCCCGGATGTCCGTGCTCGGCGATTCGGTCGTGAAATATTCCCTCGCTTCGCTGGTTGGGTTGCTGACCCTCGCCATCTATCTGGTGTTAGTGCCGCTGATGGTGTTCTTCCTGCTGAAAGATAAAGAGCAAATGCTTAACGCGGTGCGCCGCGTGCTGCCGCGCAATCGCGGCCTTGCCGGGCAGGTATGGGTCGAGATGAACCAGCAAATTACCAACTATATACGCGGCAAAGTGCTGGAGATGATCGTTGTCGGCATCGCCACCTGGATTGGCTTCCTTATTTTCGGCCTGAATTATTCGCTGCTGCTGGCGGTGCTGGTAGGGATTTCCGTGCTGATCCCTTATATCGGGGCGTTTGTGGTGACCATCCCGGTTATCTGCGTGGCGCTCTTTCAGTTCGGCGCTGGCCCTGAGTTCTGGAGCTGCTTCGCTGTTTACCTGATAATTCAGGGGCTTGATGGCAATTTGCTGGTGCCGGTGCTTTTCTCCGAGGCGGTTAACCTTCACCCGCTGGTGATTATTCTCTCGGTGGTTATCTTCGGCGGCCTGTGGGGGTTCTGGGGCGTTTTCTTCGCGATTCCTCTGGCGACGCTAATTAAGGCGGTGGTGCACGCCTGGCCGGATGACATGGCGCTGGAAGAGAAATAAAAAAAGCCGACCTCAGGTCGGCTTTTTTATGAAGATATTCACGCGCTTGCTTTTAGCCAGTTCATCACCACGTCATGGTGGTTGCTGGTTTTGAAATCATCGAACACTTTTTCCACTTCGCCGTTAGCGTTAATGAGGAAGCTGATGCGATGAATGCCGTCATAGGTTTTGCCCATAAAGGACTTTTCTCCCCAGACGCCGAAGGCTTCACAGACCTGATGATCTTCATCGGAAAGCAGGGTGAAGTTCAGCAGCTCTTTTTCCGCGAAACGGGAGAGCTTTTCGGGTTTGTCGGTGCTGATGCCTAAGACCTCAACGCCCGCCTTTTTCAACTCATCCATGTTGTCGCGCAGTCCGCAAGCCTGCACGGTGCAACCCGGCGTCATGGCTTTCGGATAAAAATAGACCAGTACACGCTGTCCCTGGAAGTCGGCCAAATTTACTTGTTCACCGTCCTGATCGGGCAAGCTAAATTTCGGTGCGATATCACCGGCTTTCAGTGGATTCATCACTACACTCCATCCTGTTCATCTTGCTGTGGGTAATTCACCACACTAATAGTGCCTTGCGCATTTAATTCTGTACATAGATCGCGAAAGGCTTGTTCGATAATTGTCGCATCCTGAGAAGCCGGGCTGTGCGCGGTTATCTGAATATAGAGCTGCGCGGCTTTATTCTCCACGGCGGGCTGCGTGCGCGACACCAGTTCGGCAATATTCATATTGTGCGCGTCGAACAGCGCCGTAAAGCGTTCGATCAGGTGCGGCGAATCCGCCACTTCTACCTGTACCCAGACGGAAGCGGGCATTGGCGCGCGGGCCTGCGCGGCGGTGCGCTTCATCACAATGAGCAGCTCAAGTTCGGCCCCTTTGAGCGGAAGCGTGGATTCAATCAGCGTGATGGCGTTCCAGCTGCCGGAAAGCAGCATAATAAAAGTGAATTCTTCACCCAACATCGCCAGCCGGCTGTCTTCAATATTACAGCCGCAGCTGCTGACGTGACGAGTGATGGTATTAACGATACCAGGACGGTCCGCGCCCAGCGCCGTGATGACCAGATAATGGTGTGATGAGGGTTCCAAACGGGTTATTCCTGTGAAGCCGTGAAGTAAACTCTAGGAAAGCATAAAAAAAACCGCCGTACAACCGCGTAGCCCGGCCTGGCCGCTTGCTTTTATTGCAACTCCAAACGTACCATTGTGACACTTGTTTGTGGAGAGGATGGCCAATGTTCACGGGAAGTATTGTCGCGCTTATCACACCGATGGATGACAAAGGTAATGTCTGCCGGTCGAGCCTGAAAAAACTGATTGATTACCATGTCGCCAGCGGAACCTCGGCGATCGTTTCGGTAGGGACTACCGGTGAATCCGCAACGCTAAGCCATGATGAGCATGGCGACGTAGTGATGATGACGCTTGAACTGGCGGACGGACGTATTCCGGTCATTGCCGGTACGGGCGCGAACGCCACTTCCGAAGCCATCAGCCTTACCCAGCGCTTTAACGACAGCGGCATAGCGGGCTGCCTGACGGTCACGCCTTACTATAACCGTCCGACCCAGGAAGGGCTGTTTCAGCATTTTAAAGCTATCGCCGAACATACCGATCTGCCGCAAATCCTCTACAATGTACCGTCTCGTACCGGCTGCGACATGCTGCCGGAAACCGTGGGCCGCCTGTCGAAGGTGAAAAATATTGTCGGTATTAAAGAAGCGACAGGGAACTTAACGCGCGTTAACCAGATCAAAGAGCTGGTTGCAGATGACTTCATCCTGCTGAGCGGCGACGACGCCAGCGCGCTGGACTTCATGCAGCTCGGCGGGCACGGCGTTATTTCCGTTACCTCGAACGTGGCGGCGCGTGAAATGGCGGAAGTCTGCAAGCTTGCCGCTCAGGGGCAGTTTAACGAGGCGCATCGTATTAACCAGCGCCTGATGCCGCTGCACTATAAATTATTTGTCGAACCCAATCCGATCCCGGTGAAATGGGCCTGTAAGGAGTTGGGACTTGTGGCGACCGATACGCTGCGCCTGCCGATGACGCCTATCACTGACGCAGGTCGTGAAGCTGTCAGCCAGGCGCTTAAGCACGCCGGTTTGCTGTAAAGTTTAGGGAGATTTGATGGCTTACTCAGTACAGAAGTCGCGTGTGGCGAAAGCGGTTACCGTTTCACTGGTGATGCTGCTTGCCGCCTGTAGTTCCGATTCACGTTATAAGCGTCAGGTAAGCGGCGACGAGTCCTATCTGGACGCAGCGCCGCTGGCGGAACTGCACGCCCCGGCCGGTATGATTTTACCGGTACAGAACGGCGACTATAACATCCCCGTGACCAACGGCAGCGGTCCGGTCGGCAAAGCGCTGGACATTCGTCCGCCCGCTCAGCCGCTGGCGCTGGTAAACGGCGGTCGCACCCAATTTACCGGCGACACTTCCACGCTGCTGCTGGAAAGCGGTCGTAGCGGTTCGCTCTGGCCGCAGGTTGTCAGCGTGGTGCAGGCGAATAACTACGCCATCACCAAACGTGATGATGCCGGTCAGACGCTGACCACCGACTGGGTGCAGTGGAACCGCGCGGACGAAGATGAACAATACCGCGGGCGCTATCAAATCACCGTGCAGCCGCAGGGCTACCAGCAGGCGCTGGTGGTAAAACTGCTTAACCTGGAGCAGGGCGGTAAACCGGCAGGCGATGCGGCATCCATGCAGCGCTATAGCGCGCAAATGCTGAACGCTATCTCAGCAGGCCTTGATAAAAACCTGACGACGAGCCAGAACGCGGCTGAAAACCGCAACGCTTCGCAAATCGATGTGCAGAGCGGCGCGGATGATGTCGGCTTGCCGGTGCTGGTTGTACGCGCGCCGTTTAACGTCGTCTGGAACCGTCTGCCAGCCACGCTTGAAAAAGCAGGCATGAAGGTCACGGATTCTACCCGCTCGCAAGGCAGCCTGGCGGTGACTTATAAACCGCTGTCTGACAGCGACTGGCAAGAGCTGGGCGCGCGCGATCCGGGTCTGCCGGGGGGCGACTACAAGTTGCAGGTAGGCGATCTGGATAACCGCAGCAGTCTGCAATTTATCGACCCTAAAGGACATACGCTGACGCAGGCGCAAAACGATGCGCTGGTGGCCGTATTCCAGGCCGCATTCAGCAAATAATCGCAGGGCCGGAAGATTCCGGCCCTTTTTTATTCCCTCTACGCAAACGTGTGCGTAGAATTGGCAGCAACCCTTTTTGTGTTAAATCATCAGGCCGCCGAACGGCCAACCATACCTGGAGTAATAAAGATGCAGAAGCAAGCTGAGTTGTATCGTGGCAAGGCGAAAACCGTATACAGCACGGAAAATCCGGATCTGTTGGTGCTCGAATTCCGCAATGATACGTCAGCAGGAGACGGCGCGCGTATTGAACAGTTTGACCGCAAAGGCATGGTGAATAACAAGTTTAACCACTTCATCATGACGAAGCTTGCCGACGCGGGTATTCCAACGCAGATGGAGCGCCTGCTCTCCGATACCGAATCGCTGGTGAAGAAGCTGGAAATGGTGCCGGTCGAATGTGTTATCCGTAACCGCGCCGCGGGTTCGCTGGTTAAGCGTCTGGGTATTGAAGAAGGTATCGAGCTCACGCCGCCGCTGTTCGATCTTTTCTTAAAAAACGACGCCATGCACGACCCGATGGTAAACGAGTCTTACTGCGAAACCTTCGGCTGGGTGAGCAAAGAAAATCTGGCGCGCATGAAAGAACTCACTTACAAAGCCAATGACGTGCTGAAAAAGCTGTTTGACGACGCGGGCCTCATTCTCGTCGACTTCAAGCTGGAGTTCGGGCTTTATAAAGGCGAAGTGGTGCTGGGCGATGAGTTTTCACCCGATGGCGCCCGTCTGTGGGACAAAGAGACGATGGACAAGATGGACAAAGACCGCTTCCGCCAGAGCCTGGGCGGGCTTATCGAAGCTTACGAAGAAGTCGCACGTCGTCTGGGCGTTAACCTGGACTAAGCTGGCAATCGTTTTCCTCTCTGCCGGGAGTCAACGTATCTTCTCCCGGCATGCTGTACCCGCTTTCTTATGGTAATCCTCTCATTAACCACCTACGATCTCCTTATTACTTAATTAGCAGCAAGGAGAACGCTATGCGTTGGCAGGGGCGTCGCGAAAGCGACAATGTAGAAGACAGAAGAAGGCAGTCCGGCGGTCCGATGATGGGCGGCGGCGGGTTCCGCTTGCCGGGCGGCAAAGGCGGCATCGTCCTGCTGGTTATCGTTGTGGTGGCAGGGTATTACGGCGTGGATCTCACCTCGCTGATTACCGGCGGCCAGCCGTTAACGCAACAAACCCAGACCCGCTCTATCAGTCCGGATGAAGACGAAGCAGCGAAGTTCACCTCCGTTATTCTTGCCACCACCGAAGATACCTGGGGGCAACTGTTTGAGCAGATGGGCCACAGCTATCAGCAGCCTAAACTGGTGATGTATCGCGGCGCCACGCGCACCGGCTGCGGCACGGGCCAGTCTGTGATGGGGCCGTTCTACTGCCCGGCGGACAGCACGGTCTATATCGATCTCTCTTTCTATGACGAAATGAAAAACAAGCTCGGCGCTGACGGCGATTTCGCGCAGGGTTACGTTATCGCTCATGAAGTGGGCCACCATGTGCAGAAACTGCTGGGCATTGAGCCGAAGGTCCGTCAAATGCAGCAGAACGCGTCACAGACCGAAGTTAACCATCTTTCTGTGCGCATGGAACTACAGGCTGACTGCTTCGCAGGCGTCTGGGGCCACAGCATGCAGCAGCAGGGCGTGCTGGAAGCGGGGGATATCCAGGAAGCGCTGAACGCCGCTCAGGCCATTGGCGACGACCGCCTTCAGCAGCAAAGCCAGGGGCGCGTAGTGCCGGACAGCTTTACGCACGGTACTTCCGAACAGCGCTACAGCTGGTTTAAGCGCGGCTTCGACAGCGGTGATCCGAAGCAGTGCAATACCTTCGGCAAAAGCCTTTAATTCACACCATTAACCGCAAGGACGCCTTATGGAGTACCTGATCCGCGCCGCAGACGACATGGCAGCAAACGGTATTCGCCGTTTGTTGGTCATCAGCGGCGATAACGCCTGGTGCGAAGAGCAGAGCCTGATGCTTGCCCGCCAGCTGCCCGGAGACTGGCTCTGGGTAGGCGATGCGCCGCTGTTGCCGGTAAACTGCGCGCCAGCGGCAGTCCGTACGCTGCTGGGCCAGGAATTTCTCCACGCGGTGTTCGACGCCCGCAGCGGTTTCGACGCCGAAGCGCTGGCGGTGCTGGCAGGCACGCTCAAAGCGGGAAGCTGGCTCTTGCTGCTCGCGCCCGACTGGATACGCTGGCCGCAGCAACCAGACTGCGACGCCATTCGCTGGAGCGACAGCGCCCGGCCCATCGCCACGCCCCATTTTATTCGCCATCTGCAACAGGCGATCGCAAGCGACCCGGAGAGCCTCTGCTGGCGTCAGGACAGCCCTTTAAAACAGACCTCTTTCTCTCCACGCCCGCGCTGGCAGCCCGCCTGCGGCGCGCCGCAACGGGAGCAGGAAAATATCCTGGCGGAACTGCTGGCGATGAATTCGGGCGTAGCGGTTATCACAGCGCCCCGCGGGCGCGGTAAGTCGGCGCTGGCAGGCATGTTGCTGGCGCGGTTCGAAGGGGCGGGGCTTGTCACGGCGCCTTCCCGCGCCGCAACGGACGTGATTGCCGCTCACGCAGGCGACGCGTTTGAGTTTGTCGCGCCGGATGCGCTGCTCGCGGCCCTGCCTGCGCTTCAGGCCGACTGGCTTATCATCGACGAAGCCGCGGCATTGCCAGGCCCCGTGCTGCGTAAGCTTATCCGCAGTTTTCCCCGGGTTCTGCTCACCACCACGATACAGGGCTATGAAGGCACGGGACGCGGATTTCTTCTGAAGTTTTGCGCTTCGGTGCCGCATCTGCGCCAGTTTGCGTTGAACATGCCGGTGCGCTGGGCGGCGGGCGATCCGCTGGAGCAGTTTATTGAAAGCGCTTTGCTGTTTGAAGACGACGATTTCAGCAATGCGCCGCAGGGAGAGGTGAGCATCCAGACACTGGATCAAAGCGTGTGGCGGCAGCAACCTGAACGGGCGGCAGCGCTTTATCGTCTGCTTTCCGGCGCTCATTACCGCACATCGCCGCTTGATTTACGACGAATGATGGATGCGCCAGGCCAGCGGTTTATCGCTGCGGAAACGGCAGAAAAAACCGTGGGCGCGCTGTGGCTTGTGGAGGAGGGCGGGTTAAGCGAAGCGCTTAGCCAGGCGGTATGGGCCGGTTTTCGCCGCCCCCGCGGGAACCTGGTCGCGCAGTCGCTTGCCGCGCATGGCGGCGATCCGCTGGCGGCGACGCTGAAGGGCTGGCGCATCAGCCGCATCGCCGTTCATCCTTCTCGCCAGCGCGAAGGAACGGGTCAGGCGCTGGTGACGTTTGCCCGCCGCCATTTGCCTGCCTGCGACTATCTGTCGGTAAGTTTTGGCTATACGCCGGAGCTTTGGCGCTTCTGGCAGGCGTGCGGCTTTACGTTGGCGCGCTTTGGCAGCCACCGTGAAGCCAGCAGCGGTTGCTATACGGCGATGGCGTTGCTGGCGCTTACGCCGCAGGGCGAAGCGCTTGTCCGTCTGGCGCATCAGCGGCTGCAACGGGACGGCGACTGGCTACAACCCTGGGTGGAGGAGATACTGCCTGTCAGCGGTAAAGCGTCTACCCTTAATGATAACGACTGGCGAGAGCTCGCCGGTTTCGCCTGGGGCCATCGACCGCTGGAAACCTCCATAGGGTGCCTGCACCGTTTGTTGCTCGCCAGCGCGCTGCCCTTGTCGGCGCTGCGGGGACGGCTGGAAAAGCGGTTGGCTATCAACATACTGTGTCAGCACTTGCGGCTTTCCGGACGTAAAGCGCTGCTGGCGGTACAGCGACAGGAGGCGGCGCTTGCGCTCGCCTCGCTTGATGCCACGCGCGCGCAAGCGCTCAAAGAGTGGGTTTTGCAATTGCAATTTTTCCACTAACTCATTCAGTTAAATGGCATGGTCATTCACTCTGCCAGGCGTAAACTGCCTTCTGTTAACTAAGGAGACCGCCATGAAACCCGAACATTTTATCGTGCAACGCCCTCTGGCTCTGGCGAAACAGCTGCTGTTGCTGTTTCACGGCGTGGGCGACAACCCGGTCTCTATGGGCGAGATTGGCAGCTACTTTGCGCCGCTCTTTCCCGACGCGCTGGTGGTCAGCATCGGCGGGCCGTCCGCGAGTGGGCCTGCGCCAGGGCGCGAGTGGTTTTCAGTGCAGGATGTTACCGAAGAGAACCGCCAGCAGAGGATAGATGCTGTTATGCCTACGTTTATCAGCGTAGTGCGTTACTGGCAGGAACATAGCGGCGTCGATCCCAGCGCCACGGCGCTTATCGGTTTTTCGCAGGGCGCGATTATGGTGCTGGAGGGGATCAAGGCGCAGCCGGGACTGGCCGCCCGGGTTATCGCGTTTAATGGTCGTTTCGCCCAGCTTCCGCAGACGGCGTCCACCGCGACGACCGTGCACCTCATTCACGGTGAGGAAGATCCGGTGATTGAGGCTCGCCACGCGCAGGCCGCCGAAGAGGCGCTTGTTCGCGCAGGCGGCGACGTGACGCTGGATATCGTTGAAGACCTGGGACACGCTATTGATAACCGCAGCATGCAGCTGGCGCTTGACCACCTGCGCTATACGGTGCCGAAGCACTATTTCGACGAGGCGCTAAGCGGCGGCAAACCGAAAGACGACGATATTATCGAACTGTTCTGAGGCTTCACCCTCAGACAAACAAAAAGGCAAGCCTCAGGCTTGCCTTTTACGTTTACGAGCGGCATTACTTCTTCTTCGGCCAGTCGTCTTCATCGTCCCACTTGTCGTTGAAATCGCGATGCGGGGGAAGTTCCGGGCGGTTATCCATAAACTTTTTATGGTCGACCCGTTTTAAGTCTTTAATCACATTCAGCAGGACGCCGAGCAGAAAAACCAGTACCAGCACCCACCAGTATTTAGAAAGCCATTCCATGCGCTACCCTCTTTGTCGGAGGCCTGTCAGGCGACAAGCTGCTCCATCACGCGTTGATACATACGAGCCAGCAGTTGCAGGTCCGAAGCCTTCACGCATTCGTTAATTTTATGAATGGTGGCGTTGACCGGACCAAGTTCCACGACCTGCGCCCCCATACGGGCGATAAAACGCCCATCGGACGTACCGCCCGTGGTGAGCAACTGCGGTTTTATTTCATTATAGTGGTGAACGGCGTTGACTACCGCATCCACCAGCTTGCCGCGGTCCGTTAAGAACGGCTGGCCGGAAAGCCACCAGTCCAGGGTATAACGCAGCTGATATTTATCCAGCAGCGCCTGTACGCGTTGCTGAATGATTTCCGCCGTCACCTGCGTGCTGAAACGGAAATTGAACTGGACGAACAGATCGCCGGGGATCACGTTATTGCTGCCGGTGCCAGCTTTGATGTTGGCGATTTGCATGCTGGTCGGCGGGAAATAGGCGTTGCCCTGATCCCACTCGATAGCAACCAGCTCGTTAAGCATGGGCGCGGCGCGGTGCACCGGGTTATCCGCCAGGTGCGGATAAGCGACATGCCCCTGCACGCCATGCACGGTCAGGTTGCAGGTCAGCGATCCGCGACGGCCATTTTTAACGACGTCGCCAACCACTTCGCTACTGGAAGGTTCGCCCACCAGGCAATAATCCAGCCGCTCGTTACGCGCCATTAAAGCTTCCACGACTTTAACGGTGCCGTTAGCCGCGCTGGCCTCTTCATCAGAGGTGATTAAAAAAGCCAGGCGACCGCGATGGTCAGGATACTGCGCGACAAAACGCTCTGCCGCCACGACCATCGCCGCAAGCGAGCCTTTCATATCCGCCGCGCCGCGGCCAAACAGCATGCCGTCGCGAATGGTTGGCTCGAAAGGCGGGTTGATCCAGCGGTCGGCGTCGCCAGCGGGCACCACATCGGTATGCCCGGCAAACGCCAGCGTCTCGCCCTTGCCGCGCCACGCCCAGAAATTCTGCGTGTCGCCGAAGTCCATACGCTCGACCGTAAAACCGATGGCGCGCAGACGTTCGATAAGCAGCGCCTGGCAGCCAGCGTCATCAGGACTCAGGGAGGGACGACGAATAAGCTGCTGCGTCAGCTCAATTACCGGGCAAGACATATTACTGGACCTCATTGAAATACTGCTGATAGGTGGATTCGCTGAAACCCAGCAGCATAGGCTTACCGGGCGCGCAGAGCAACGGTCGTTTTATAATTGACGGCATTTCCAGCATCAGTTCGGCTGCGGTGTCGGCATCTGTCACTGCGGCGCGGCGCGATTCATCAAGCTTGCGCCACGTAGTGCCGCGCGTATTAAGCAGCGCTTCCCAGCCCAGCTCGTCGATAAATTTATGCAACAACGCTGCATCAATCCCGTCGGCGCGGTAGTCATGAAAACGATAGTCAAGCTGATGAGCTTCCAGCCAGCGGCGCGCTTTTTTGATGGTATCGCAGTTTTTTATGCCGTACATAATCGTCATGCATGAATCCTTTTGTCTTTATGGGTGCTACTTAAACAAATAATTAGAACGAATACCAAAATAAACCATAGCACGCTAAATATAACGCAATTTGGGCGAAGCCGTGTAACAAATATAACCACCTTGATACAAATTGAATAAAATCTCATCTTGTCAGTGGTTCATTCCCCCACCAGGCTTATCAGTAATGCCTTAAATTAAATTTCAGAATTAATCAGGTTGCTAAGTAAGTTTCAAATAAATTAATAAAGTTGCTTATTAAGCAGGTAATGAAGAAGCGTCTTCATAAACCGGCTTAGGTTTCATTTTTTGGCAGGATTTACGCGTCATCCCAGAGCGGACAACGGCTGTAGCGCAACGGGTAAATGTTGCTGAATATTGCTAAGCGTCACATTATGCCACAGCGATATTAGGCATAGTAGGTTCAGGGCGGCGAATCATCAGCAGGAGTAATCAAAGCGATTGATTAAATTCTCTTCACACGCAGCGGCAGATTTTGTAATATAGCAACAATAATAAGAGAGGTTGTTATGATTGAACACGAACTGGGGAACTGGAAAGATTTTATTGAAGCTATGCTTCGTAAATAACATCCAGCGAATGCAATAAGCACGTAAAATTACAGAATAATAATGGCGACGTTATCGCCATAAAAAAACCGACAGAAAAGGCGACCCGAAAAGGTCGCCTTTTTATTGCCTTACGCATCGTGGGCCGGGCGCAGCGGAAAGCGTCGACGCACCAGCACAAAGAACAGCGGAACGAAGAAGATAGCCAGCACGGTGGCGGAAATCATCCCGCCCATTACGCCAGTACCTACCGCATGCTGGCTCGCCGACCCCGCGCCGCTGCTGGTGGCCATCGGCAACACGCCAAAAATAAACGCCAGCGAGGTCATCAAAATAGGGCGCAGACGCTGGCGACACGCCTCAAGCGTGGCGGAAAGCAACTCCTGCCCTTTGCTGTTCATTTCATTGGCGAATTCCACTATCAGAATGGCGTTTTTCGCCGAAAGCCCTATTACCGTCAGTAGCCCTACCTGGAAATAGACGTCGTTCTCAAGCCCGCGCATCCAGGTGGCGAGCAGTGCGCCAATGACCCCGAGCGGCACCACCAGCATGACGGAGAAAGGCACCGACCAGCTTTCATACAAGGCTGCGAGGCACAGAAAAACCACCAGCAGCGAAATGGCATACAGGGCAGGCGCCTGCGCGCCGGAGAGACGTTCCTGATAAGACATGGCCGTCCACTCTAACCCAAAACCGCCCGGCAGCTGGCGCACCAGATTTTCCATGATCTCCATCGCCGTACCCGTGCTGACGCCGGGGGCGGCTTCGCCGACAATCTCCAGCGCCGAATAGCCGTTGTAGCGTTCAAGGCGCGGCGAGCCTGTTTCCCAGCGCGAGGTGGCAAAGGCGGAGAAGGGCACCATGCCGCCTTCGCTGTTGCGCACATACCACTGGTTAATATCGGACGGCAGCATGCGGAATTTCGCCGCAGACTGCACATACACTTTTTTCACGCGCCCGCGATCCATAAAGTCGTTGACGTAGCTTGAACCCCAGGCGGTTTGCAGCGTGTCGTTAATATCGTCGATAGCGACGCCGAGCGCCTGCGCTTTGCGCTGATCGATATCAATCTGCAACTGTGGGCTGTCGTCCAGGCCGTTGTGGCGTACGCGGGTGAGCTGCGGGTTCTTTCCGGCCATCTCCAGCAGTTGATCGCGGGCTTGCATTAATGCGTCGTGGCCTGCGCCGGCATGATCCTGCAACTCCATATCAAAACCTGCGGAGCTGCCGAGGCCGCTAATAGCGGGCGGGCTGTTGGCGAATACGCGCGCTTCGTTAATGCTGCGGAAAGCTTTTGTGGCGCGTTCAATAATAGCGTCCGCGCTGCCGGTGTCCGGGTCGCGGGCTTCCCAGTCTTTCAGGCGGATAAACATACGCGCCACGTTCTGGCCGTTGCCGCCGGGGCCTGAACCTACGGTCGCGAACACCGAAGTGACATTCTCTTTCTCTTTCGTGAAAAAATAGTGCTCTACCTTCTGCACCACTTTCAGCGTCTGCTGCTGAGTGGAGCCGCTTGGCAACTGGACGGAAGTAATGAACATTCCCCGGTCTTCCTGCGGCAAAAACGAGGTCGGCAGGCGTAAAAAGAGCACCACCATACCCACCAGCAGCAATCCGTAGATCAAAACCCAGCGCAGGCTGCGGTGAAGGATCTTCGCCACGCCTTTTTCGTAACGGTCGGCGTTGCGGTTGAATACGCGGTTAAACCAGCCGAAAAAGCCGCGCTGACCGTGCTGTTCGCCTTTATGCAGCGGCTTGAGAAGCGTGGCGCACAGGGCAGGGGTGAGGATCATCGCCACCAGCACCGAAAGCACCATCGCCGAAACAATGGTGATGGAAAACTGGCGATAGATAGCGCCGGTGGTGCCGCCAAAGAACGCCATGGGGATAAATACCGCTGAAAGAACCATGGCGATGCCGACCAGCGCTCCCTGGATCTGGCCCATGGATTTCCGGGTCGCTTCACGCGGCGATAGCCCTTCTTCACTCATGATGCGTTCGACGTTTTCCACCACCACGATGGCGTCGTCCACCAGCAAGCCTATCGCCAGCACCATGGCGAACATCGTAAGCGTGTTAATGCTATAGCCAAACGCGTAAAGCACAGAAAAGGTGCCCATTAACACCACCGGCACGGCGATGGTGGGGATAAGCGTGGCGCGAAAGTTTTGCAAGAAGAAATACATCACCAGGAAAACCAGCAAGATCGCTTCCAGCAGCGTTTTGACAACGTCGATAATAGAAGCTTTAACGAACGAGGTGGTCTCATAGGCGACTTTATATTCCAGCCCGTGCGGAAAATAGTTCGCCAGTTCGTCGAGGCGCTCCAGAACCAGCTTCGCCGTCGCCATTTCGTTGGCGCCTGATGCCAGCTTGACCCCCAGCCCGGAAGCCGGGTTGCCGTTATAGCGGCTCAGATAGTCATACTTTTCCGCGCCCATCTCTACCGTCGCCACCTGGCCCAGCGTGACGGTCGACCCATCCTGGTTCACGCGCAGCGTAATATCGCGAAACTGCTGCGGCGTTTGCAGCAAAGATTGCGCGTTAATGGTGGCGTTAAGCGCTTGGTTATCCACGGAAGGCGTGCCGCCAAGCTGGCCGACGGCTATCTGGCTGTTTTGCGATTCAATCGCGCTGACCACATCCTGGGTGGTGAGCTGAAAGCTGGTGAGCTTGTTTGGGTCGAGCCAGATGCGCATAGAGTACTGCGAACCGTAGGCGTCAATATCGCCAACGCCGTTTACGCGGCTAAGCGGGTCCTGAATATTACTCGCCACATAGTCAGCGATATCCTGTTTATCCATGCTGCCGTCGGTGGAAACAAACGCGATGGTGAGAATATTGGTATCGCCCGTTTTACGCACCGTCACCCCCTGGTTTTGCACCGCCTGAGGGAGTTTACGCAGCGCAGATTGCAGCTGGTTTTGTACTTGCTGCACGGCTTCATCCGGGTCAGTGCCGGCAAGAAAGCTCAGCGTCACGGTAACCTGGCCCGTGCTGCTGCTCTGCGAGGACATATACATCAGGTTATCGAGCCCAGTCATATTCTGCTCAATAACCTGGGTGACGGTGTTTTCCAGCGTTTGGGCGGAAGCGCCGGGGTAGTTAGCCGTGATGCGAACGTTGGGCGGCGCCAGCTCCGGATATTGTTCGACAGGTAAAGACATAATGGCCAGCGTGCCCGTAAGACAAAGCAGGATCGCCAGCACCCAGGCGAAAATGGGGCGATCGATAAAAAAATTCGCCATCAGGATCAAGACCTCTTAATACTTCGCATCGTTATTATTGGTAGCCGCAATCACTGTAGCGTTAAGCGACGGGTCAAACGTGGAGAAATTGAGGAGAAAGTGTAAATTATCATGCGGTTTTTGCAGGCTGATGTCAGCCTGCACCTGCTTACAGCATACGGGCGTTTAAAAACAGTACGGTGGCCGCCACACGCGAGCGCACGTTAAGTTTACGCAGCAGATTACGGATATGCACCTTCACCGTCTCTTCGGAAATATGCAACGTGGCGGCAACCTGCTTATTTGACAGCCCGCGCGCCACTTCCTGCAAGACATCAAGCTCCCGCTCGGTCAGCAGCAAGAAAGGATCGTCGCTTCTGATTTTATCGTTACGCTGGGCAAGATACTGGCGCACCTGTTCGCTGAACGCTGCGCCGTGAACCGCGCTATGGCGAATGGCGTCAAGCAACGTTTCCGGGTCGCTGTCTTTAAGCAAGTAGCCATCCGCGCCTGCGTCAATCAGCGCGAAAATATCGCTGCGCGCGTCTGAAACGGTGAGCACGATGATGCGCGCGCTCACGCCGTCGCGTCGCAGGCCGTTAAGGGTATCCAGCCCGCTTAATCCCTTCATATTGAGATCCAGCAGGATAATGTCGGGCGACAGGCGGCTCGCAAGGCCGATGGCTTCCGCGCCGCTGCTGGCCTCGCCAATGACGCTGAAATAGTCGTCGGTTTCCAGCAGTTGCCGGATCCCCCTGCGCATCAGCGGATGGTCGTCGACGATCAGCACCTGACAGGTTGGTTTTTCTGACATTGCGTGCTCCAGGGTATTAATTGTTATCTGCATTATCGTTATGAGGCCTCCCTGCCTGTTGAACGCCGGCGAGCGAAGTAAAATGCACGCTTACCTGCGTGCCGCCTGTCGCCGGACGGCTTATAGCGAGCGTGCCGCCCAATCTTTCGGCGCGCTCCTGCATAATATTGAGCCCGTAGTGCCCCTCAGGCTCTTTCAGGCTGTCGATACCGCAGCCATCGTCGTGAATATATACCGCATGATGCCCCTCCGGCGCGCTGACGCAGCTCACTGAAATCGCCCTGGCGTTCGCATGTTTAATGGCGTTCAGCACCGCCTCGCGGATTATTTGCAGCAGATGAACCTGCTGCTGGGCGTCCAGCGCCAGCCCGGACATACGGCAGTCAAGCCGAATAGCCGCCGTTGTTTGCGCGCGCAACGGTTCAATCATCTCTTCCAGCGCAGCGGGGAGATCCGCCTGTTGCAGAGTCAGGCGAAACGTTGCCAGCAGTTCGCGCAGCTGCTGGTAAGCGTCTTTCAGCGCGCGCGAGAAATCATCGATGATTTGCTGCGCGGCCTGGTCTTGCGCTGGCACGGCGCGCCGCAGCAACGTGAGTTGAATACGCAGATAAGAGAGTACCTGCGCCAGCGAGTCGTGCAGCTCACGGGCGATAGTGGCGCGCTCCTCCATCAACAACAGCTGCTGGGTATGCTTCTGCGCCTGGTTAAAGTAAAGCCCCCGACCCAGCATGTTCGCGACGCTCTGCATGAGCTGCAACGACGGCTTTTCCGCACGCTTTCCCTGCCAGCGCAGCTCGCCGAGCGTGGTTTCCTGCATCGTGACAGGCAGCGTTTGCCAGGGCGCGCCGGCCTGCGGCTCGCCTTCCTGCAAAGAGCCGTTTTCACCCACCGACAGCGTTATGCTGGTTACCGGCTCATGCTCACGGACAATCTGCAAAATATGGCGAAAGCAGCGGCGGTCGATAGCGTCGACGCTCAGCGCTTGCGAACAGCGAAATAACACCTCCAGCATGCGGTTTGCTTCCTGCAAACTAACGGTTTTTTCCGCCACGCTCTCTTCAAGTGAACGATAAAGCTTTCGCAGCTCGCCCGACATCCGGGTGAAAGAGCGTCCCAGCAGACCGATTTCATTCGGCAGGCGCGTATCCAGCGGCGCGTGGTCGAAACGCCCTTGTTCAATGCGGCGGCTGGCCTCGACCAGCGCGCTAAGCGGCGCCGCCACCTGTTGGTTAATGCGGCGCAGGGTAAAAAAGACCAGCAGTAATATCGCCGCGAAGCCAAGCAGGCAGATAGCGACCACCAGCAGCATCTTACGCTCGGCGTAATGCTGCAATGCCAGAACGAAGCTGTCGATTTGCGTGACATAGCTGGCGATGTTTTGCCGGTACCAGTCGGTATCGCCATGCGCCAGGCGCATATCCATTTCACGCCAGCGCGCATGCAGCAGGCGGTAGCTTTCCTGCACCTGCGCAGGCACCCAGCGGTGGTGCAACAGCTGGAAAACGGGGGAGTCGAGCGTCTGGGCGTAGAGCTGGCGGTGGGCGGCCAGCTGCGGATCGTTCGTCTGTAAATCATATCCAAGGCGGTAGCTTTGCATGCGCAATGAGCCTGCGATATTCACCGCTTCGGCGTCGCGCAGGCTGCTGGCGAGCGTAAGCAGCGCCACGCCTGTGGACAGCAGCGAAAGCAAAATAATGCATAAAAAGGCGCGGGCCAGGCTTGCTGAGACCGGGCGTTTAACAATCACCTTTTGTTTCCTCAGAGTTAGCGTGCGCGCAACCTACCAGAAAGCGATGCCGGGGAAAATGCGCCAGCTAAACGTGGCGCCGTTTATTCACCTAATCATTGCGGTCTGTCACGAACAGGGCGGATTTGCCGGGCCGTCTTGTCCACAGCCGCGCGTTATCCCGTTCTGAAAAGGGTGACTGGCGGCTGGCTCGCCACAACCTTGATCCTGCATCGTCATTTACCCCTAAAGGGGGATGCCTGGCTACCTTTGCGTAACTTAATGTTACGCCTCATAAAAAAAGCCGTATAAAAAGCGGGGATAATCAGTTCAGCGGCCTTTGTCGCAGCGCAAGCAAGGAAAACAATGGTTGAAATGTCGAGACGCGGTTTGCTGACCGGTCGAAAAGCGCTGGCGATCCGTCCGCCCTGGAGCGGCGCGGAGAGCCATTTCATCGAGTTATGCAGCCGTTGCGGCGCTTGTCTGGATGCATGCGAAACCGGCGTGCTGCGCACAGGCGAAGGCGGTTTTCCGCAGATCGATTTCACCCGCGCTGGCTGCACCTTTTGCTATGCCTGCGCCGATGCCTGCCCGCAGCCCATCTTTGCAGAACAGCGCGCCGTTCCCTGGCGGCTTAAGCTCGCGCTTGACGCGCATTGCCTTGCCCTGCAACGCGTAGAGTGCCGCTGTTGCCAGGACGCCTGCGACACGCGGGCGATCCGTTTTTCACCGCTGGCGACAGGCGTCGCTATACCGCATATCGCGCCCGAACACTGCACTACCTGCGGCGAATGTCTGCGCGCCTGTCCCGTGTCGGCATTACGCCTGGAGAGAACCGATGAACGCTGAATGGCACGTTTGCGGCTTGCTGGTTCAGGCCCGCCCGGGCGATGTCGGGCGCGTGGCGCACTACCTTAGCGCGCTGCCAGGCTGCGAGGTAGCGGCGCAGGATGGGTCCAGGGGCAAATTAGTTGTTGTCATGGAGGCCGCCGACAGCGCGGCGCTATTCGCCAGTATTGAGTCGGCGCGTCAGCTGGAAGGCGTGCTGGCGGTGTCGCTGGTTTATCACCAGCAGGAAGCCTGTGAGGAAACAGCATGAAACTCAGTCGTCGTAGCTTTATGAAAGCTAACGCCGTCGCCGCGGCCGCTGCGGCGGCGGGCATCAGCTTACCTTCTCTCGCCCGGACGGCGGCGAGCGAGTCGCAAATCATCAAATGGGACAAAGCGCCCTGCCGCTTTTGCGGCACCGGCTGCGGCGTGCTGGTCGGCACGCAAAACGGCAAAGTGGTGGCAAGCCAGGGAGATCCGGATGCGCCGGTCAACCGCGGCCTTAGCTGCGTGAAAGGCTATTTCCTGCCCAAAATTATGTACGGCAAGGATCGCCTGACGCAGCCGTTGCTGCGCATGAAAGAAGGGCGGTTCGACAAAGAGGGCGAATTTACGCCGGTGAGCTGGGCGCAGGCCTTCGATGTCATGGAAGAAAAATTCAAAGCTGCGCTGAAAGAGAAGGGACCAGAGTCCGTCGGCATGTTCGGTTCCGGCCAGTGGACGGTGTGGGAAGGATACGCCGCAGCGAAGCTGTTCAAAGCGGGCTTTCGGACAAATAACATCGACCCGAACGCCCGTCACTGTATGGCTTCAGCGGTTGTCGGCTTTATGCGCACCTTCGGCATGGATGAGCCGATGGGCTGCTATGACGATATTGAGCAGGCGGACGCCTTTGTGCTGTGGGGCTCCAACATGGCGGAGATGCATCCGATCCTCTGGTCGCGCATTGCTAACCGTCGCCTCTCTGACGAAAGCGTCAACGTTTCGGTGCTCTCCACCTTCGAGCACCGCAGTTTCGAGCTGGCAGATAACGGCATGGTGTTCACGCCGCAAACCGATCTCGCCATTCTTAACTACATCGCCAATTACATCATCCAGAATGAGGCGGTGGATAAAAGCTTTCTCAGCCAGCATGTGAATTTCAAACGCGGCGCTACCGATATCGGCTACGGGCTTCGTCCCACCCATCCGCTGGAACAAGCGGCGAAAAACCCCGGCTCCGATGCCGCCGAACCGATGAGTTTTGAGGAATACAAAGCGTTTGTTTCGGACTACACGCTGGAGAAAACCAGCGCCCTGAGCGGCGTGCCGGAAGATCAACTCGAAGCGCTCGCGAAGCTCTACGCCGACCCTGATAAAAAAGTCATCTCTTACTGGACCATGGGGTTTAACCAGCACAGCCGCGGCGTGTGGGCCAATAACCTTTGCTACAACCTGCATTTGCTGACCGGCAAAATTTCGAAACCCGGCTGCGGGCCATTTTCGCTCACCGGCCAGCCCTCCGCCTGCGGCACGGCGCGCGAAGTGGGCACCTTCTCGCACCGTCTGCCCGCCGACATGGTGGTAACCAACGATAAACATCGCGAAATCGCCGAACAAAAATGGAACCTGCCTGCGGGAACTATCCCGGCGAAGGTTGGCTTGCATGCCGTGGCCCAGGACCGGGCGCTAAAAGATGGCAAGCTCAATGTCTATTGGGTGATGTGCAACAACAATATGCAGGCCGGGGCAAACATCAACGAGGAAAGGCTGCCCGGATGGCGCGATCCGCGCAACTTCGTGATCGTTTCCGATCCTTACCCGACCGTGAGCGCGCTGGCGGCGGATCTGATCCTCCCCACCGCCATGTGGGTGGAAAAAGAGGGCGCTTACGGCAACGCTGAACGCCGCACGCAGTTCTGGCGCCAGCAGGTGAGCGCGCCGGGCGAGGCGAAATCCGATCTCTGGCAACTGGTGAATTTTGCGAAGCGTTTCAAAACCGAAGAGGTATGGAGTGAAGCGTTGCTGGCGCAAAAGCCGGAGCATCGCGGCAAAACGTTGTACGAGGTGCTGTTTGCAAGCCCGGCGGTAAGCCGCTTCCCCCTGAGCGAATTAGCCGAAGATCAACTCAACGATGAATCCCGCGAATGCGGTTTTTACCTGCAAAAAGGGCTGTTTGAGGAGTACGCCAGCTTCGGACGCGGACATGGTCACGATCTCGCGCCGTTTGATGATTACCACAAGGCGCGCGGCTTGCGCTGGCCGGTGGTTAATGGTCAGGAAACCCGCTGGCGCTACAGCGAGGGTCACGATCCTTACGTGAAAAGCGGCGAGGGTTTCAGCTTTTACGGCAAGCCGGACGGCAAGGCGGTTATCTTCGCGCTCCCGTATGAACCAGCGGCGGAATCGCCGGATAAAACCTATGACCTGTGGCTCTCCACGGGCCGCGTGCTGGAGCACTGGCACACCGGCAGCATGACTCGCCGCGTGCCAGAGCTGCACCGGGCTTTCCCTGAAGCGGTGCTTTTTATTCATCCGCTGGATGCCAAAGCGCGGGGGCTTAAGCGCGGCGATAAAGTGAACGTTATCTCCCGGCGGGGGAAAGTGACATCGATTGTTGAAACCCGGGGCCGCAACCGCCCGCCCCAGGGGCTGGTCTTTATGCCGTTTTTCGACGCTGCGCAGCTGGTTAACGCCCTGACGCTCGACGCCACCGACCCGCTCTCTAAAGAGACGGACTTCAAAAAATGCGCCGTGAAGCTTGAAAAAGCGTAGCGCTGACAAGCCTGTCCGCTCGGGTTAATCGGGGCGGCAGGCCAGCGTAACCAGGCGGTTCGCAGGCGCAATTTTCTCAATCACTACAGGATGCAATTCGGGAGCAACATGATGCAGAACTTTTTCCTGAATAAGGGGCTGTTTCGCTGGGCGATAGCGGTGATATGGCTGGTGGGCGGCGCGGCATGGGCCGCCGGGAGCGTGGATTTTAGCGCGTCGCCGGAGGTTTCCGGCACGCAGAAAGGCACTATCCACATGCCGAAGCAGCAGGGGCGTATGGCGCTGAACTATGTTAACCAGCCGCCCATGATCCCGCATAGCGTGGACGGTTATCAGGTTTCCACCAGCACCAACCGCTGCCTGCAATGTCACGGCGTGGAACATTACCGCACGACAGGCGCGCCGCGCGTCAGCCCGACCCATTTTATCGACAGCGAAGGCAAGGTGCTGGCGGGCGTAGCGCCGCGCCGCTATTTCTGTCTGCAATGCCACGTGCCGCAAACAGATGCGCCGCCGATTATCGAAAACACGTTTACCCCTTCAAAAGGCTTTGGTGAGTGAGGCGAGCAATGAACGTTTCCCATAAACCGGGCGTGCTTAAACGCCTGTGGCTGTGGTGGCGCAGGCCAGGCCGCCTTGCGCTCGGCACTTTGCTGCTTGCAGGCTTTGCCGCCGGCATCATTTTCTGGGGCGGTTTTAATACCGGTCTTGAGATGACCAACCGCGAGACGTTTTGCATCAGCTGTCATGAAATGCGCAATACCGTCTACCAGGAATATATGCAGACCGTGCATTACAGCAACCGCAGCGGCGTGCGCGCCACATGCCCTGATTGCCATGTTCCGCACGAATGGGCGCCGAAAATGGTGCGTAAAATTCAGGCCAGCAAGGAGCTGTATGCGAAAGCATTCGGGCTTATCGACACGCCGAAAAAGTTTGAAGAGCACCGGCTGGCGATGGCGCAAAACGAATGGCGCCGGATGAAAAACAACAACTCTCAGGAGTGCCGCAACTGCCATAATTTCGACTTTATGGATCTTACGGCGCAAAAAACCGTGGCGGCGAAGCTTCATGACAAGGCGATTAAAGCAGGGCAAACCTGTATTGACTGTCATAAAGGCATTGCGCATAAATTGCCGCATATGGTGCAAGTAAAAAACGGTTTTTGATAATGCCTCCCCCGGCGGCAGGGGGAGGAATTCCCGCGGCCTTAGCGCGACAAATTCCCTCAAGCGGCTTACTATAAACGCCCCGACCGTGTTGAACAGGAAGCTGCGATGTCGCTCAACATTACGCTTATCAAAGATACCATCCTCTCCGAAAACTATTTCATCCTGCGCAATATCACTTACGACCTGACGCGAAAAGATGGCGAAGTTATCCGCCACAAGCGTGAAGTGTATGACCGGGGCAACGGCGCTGCGGTTCTGCTCTATAACCGCGAAAAACAAACCGTGGTGTTAATTCGTCAGTTCCGTGTCGCCACCTGGTTAAACGGCAACGCCGACGGCATGCTGATTGAAGCCTGCGCCGGACTGCTTGACGATGACGAGCCGGAGGTGTGCATTCGCAAAGAGGCGGTTGAGGAGACCGGTTATGAAGTGGGCGACGCCACCAAAGTGTTTGAGCTTTATATGTCGCCCGGCGGCGTAACGGAAATTGTGCATCTTTTTATTGCCGAATACAGTGAAGCGCAGCGCGCAAACGCAGGCGGCGGCGTGGAAGACGAAGAGATTGACGTGCTGGAGATGCCTTTTAGCGACGCGCTGGCGAAAGTAAAAAGCGGCGAAATTCGCGACGCTAAGACAGTGATATTGCTGCAACACCTGCACGCTAGCGGAATAATGGGTTGATTTCACTCGGCAATTAAACTGGTATTTAAAATGAATCAATCCGATAAATCCGATTGAGCCGCCCGGGGCGGACGATGAAGATAGGCGCTTAAATCCTCAGTTGTCTCATTTTTGTTCAGGATAAGTGCCGTTCATGTCGTCTCGCCTTTTTTCGCTCGTTGCGCTTTTTCTGTTTCTGGCGCCCGCTGCTTATGCGGCGTCAGTACAAAAAAGTTTTACTGACTGGCAAGTTACCTGTAACAACCAGAATTTTTGCCAGGCCCGCAACACCGGCGAACATCAGGGCCTGGTGATGACCCTTTCCCGCAGCGCAGGCGCACGCGCCGACGCGCAGTTGCGTATCGATTACGGCAACCTTAACAGCCTGAATAAAGTCTCCGCCAAAGCGCCGCCCATCGCGCCGCGCCTGCTGCTCGACGACATGTCCCTTACCCCGGCAGGCGATAAATGGCGTATCGGCCCCAACCGCCTGATAACGGAAGACCCGACAACCATTAACGCGTTTCTGGCGCAGGTTCAGGAAGCCTCCGCCATTACCCTGAAGGGCGGGCCGGGCACGCTTTCTCTTGCCGGGCTGAAGGCATCCTTAATTTTCATCGATGCCCAGCAAAAGCGCGTTGGCAGCGAAACCGCCTGGATAAAAAAGGGCGACGATCCGCCGCTTAGCGTGCCGCCTGCGCCAGCATTAAAAGAAGTGGCTATTACCAACCCGACGCCGACGCCGCTTTCGCAGGAAGAGCTTAACGATCTGCTCGATTTTGGCGCCTGGCGTATGAACAACAGCCAGTGCTCGCTCGACCCGGCGCGTCGCGAAGTGCGCGTTTCGGCATTAAGCGACGACAAGGCGCTGATGATAATCAGCTGCGAGGCGGGCGCCTATAACACCGTCGATCTCGCCTGGCTGGTGTCGCGCAAAAAACCTTTTTCTTCCCGGCCGGTTCGGCTGCGGCTGCCATTCACGCCCGCGAACGGCAACCCGGATCTTGAGCTGATGAATGCCGCCTATAACGAAAAAAGCAAAGAGCTGGCGACGCTCGCTAAAGGGCGCGGGCTTGGCGACTGCGGCGTGGCGACCCGTTGGCGCTACGATGGTCAGCGGTTCAGGCTGGTGCGTTATGCCGAAGAGCCGAGCTGTGACGGCTGGAGCGGCCCTGACAGCTGGCCGCTTCTTTGGGTAACGAAATAACGTCCTTTTGCCGCCGCGCATTTTTCCGTATATTTTCGCGAACGTAGACCGGAAACAGGCGACAGACGATGGCGTTTTACAGCAGCAAAGGAATGCGCGGCGCGGCGGCGCTACTGCTTTTTTTACCCCTGGCCTGCGCTGGCGCAACGCTTACGGCGCAGGATGAACGAGATATCCACACGCTCATCTCACAGTGGAACGCGCTCAAAAATCACCCGCAGCCCGCAGCGGCCATTTATGCAAGCCAGGTCAGGTTTTACGGCAAAACCCTGCCGTTAAGCGCCGTGGCTGAGCAAAACAGCGCCTTTGTACAAAAACATCCTCGCTACGCACAGAAAATCGTTAACAGACTGACAATCGATGCGCTTGATGGCGAACAGCCTGCCGCGCAGGTTTCGTTTGTCAAACTCGCAGGGCTGGAGACGGCAAGCCAGCGCTACTACCCGGCGCAGCTCAGGGTCGTCAAACAGCCAGAGGGCTGGCGTATTAATGAAGAGAGCGACTGGATAACCGAGTCGAACCAGCAAAAAGAGAACGATTACCGGGTTGCCGGCGGGCGGTTTAATGGCGCGATAAAAAGCTACGCCTGGCTGAGCGCGAAAGACCCTGTAACCGGCGGCGTTTGCGATGAAAGCGGCGACTGCGAGTGCGAAGTCTGGAACAGCGACCCGGCGATCAAACCGGCGAAACTGCCTTCCTGCATTGGCGGCGGCGTAGAAACGCTTGCCGGGCTTGATGACAGCGGCCGCGACCGCCTCATTGTTTACCCGCAATGGTGGACCAGCGCCTGGAGCGTTGTTTATCTCTACGATATTCAGCAAAAGCAGTGGGTAAAAGCTATCCCTTCTTTTTCAATGAATAGTAACGTGCAGGAAGAGGCGACAGGGCGCGAGCTGGTGGCGCGCGACGCGCAGCGCCCGGGTCAGGTGATTGTGGCGCAGGCGAAATGGGATGAAGCAAAGGAAGAGATAGTCATTGAGAAAGCGTCCGTACCGCTCAATGTCGTGAAATAAAAAAGCGATTCAGCCCTGCGGCTGAATCGCCATGCGGTTTACTTCTTAAGAACCTTTTTCGCTTTCTCTACCACGTTTTCAACCGTAAAGCCGAAGAACGGGAAGAGTTTTTCCGCTGGCGCGGATTCGCCGTAGCCGGTCATGCCGACAATCGCCCCTTTCAGGCCGACATACTTGTACCAGTAGTCAGCAATGCCTGCTTCTACCGCTACGCGCGCTTCCACATCGGAAGGCAGCACGGATTCGCGGTATTCCGCATCCTGATCTTCAAACACATCGGTCGAAGGCAGCGAAACGACGCGGACTTTATGGCCTTCAGCAGTAAGCTGTTCCGCCGCCTGAACGGTAATTTCCACTTCCGAACCGGTGGCGATAAGAATAACGTCCGGCTTGCCGTCGCTCTCTTTCAGTATGTAGCCGCCCCGGGCGATATTCCCGACCTGTTCCGGCGTGCGTTCCATTTGCGCCAGGTTCTGGCGCGAAAGAATCAACGCCGTCGGGCCATTATGCCGCTCAATAGCCGCTTTCCAGGCTACCGCCGCTTCTACCTGGTCGCAGGGGCGCCAACTGGTGAAGTTGGGCGTCAGGCGCAAACTTGCCAGCTGCTCCACCGCCTGGTGGGTCGGGCCGTCTTCGCCAAGGCCGATGGAGTCATGGGTATAAACCATAATCTGGCGCGCTTTCATCAGCGCCGCCATGCGCGCCGCGTTACGGGCATATTCCACGAACATCAGGAAGGTGGCGGTATAAGGCACAAAGCCGCCGTGGTGCGCGATGCCGTTCGCTATCGCTGTCATGCCGAACTCGCGCACGCCATAGTGGATATAGTTACCCGCTTCGTCTTCCTTAAGCGATTTAGAACCAGACCAGATGGTGAGGTTGCTGGGCGCCAGGTCCGCTGAACCGCCAAGCAGTTCCGGCAGGGCAGGGCCATAAGCATTAAGCGCGTTCTGGGATGCTTTGCGGGTCGCGACTTTCGCCGGTTCCGCCTGCAATTTCTTAATGTAATCCAGCGTCAGCTGTTCCCAGTTTTCCGGCAGCCCGCCGCTCATGCGACGGTTGAATTCCGCCGCCAGCTCGGGGTGCGCCTTTTCATAGGCGGCGAATTTTTCTTTCCAGCCCGCTTCCTGCTGCTGGCCTTTTTCACGGGCGTCCCACGCTTGATAAATCTCCTGCGGGATCTCAAACGGCGGATAATCCCAGCCCAGCTGTTTGCGCGTCAGCGCCACTTCCTCTTCGCCCAGCGCCGCGCCGTGCGACTCCTCTTTACCTGCTTTGTTCGGGGAGCCGAAGCCAATCACCGTGCGGCAGATAATCAGCGAAGGTTTATCCTTCACGCGCTGCGCCTCTTCAATGGCGCGTTTAACCGCCTCGGGATCGTGACCGTCAATTTCATGCACCACATGCCAGTTATACGCTTCGAAGCGTTTTGCGGTGTCGTCGGTAAACCAGCCTTCGGTTTCGCCGTCGATGGAAATCCCGTTGTGGTCGTAGAAGCCAATCAGCTTGCCAAGGCCCAGAGTGCCCGCCAGTGAACAGACCTCGTGCGAGATGCCTTCCATCAGGCAGCCGTCGCCCATAAACACATAGGTGAAGTGGTCGACGATATCGTGACCCGGCTGGTTAAACTGCGCCGCCAGCGTGCGTTCGGCAATCGCCAGGCCCACGGCGTTCGCCAGCCCCTGGCCGAGCGGTCCGGTAGTGGTTTCCACCCCAGGCGTATAGCCGATTTCCGGATGCCCCGGGGTTTTCGAATGCAGCTGGCGGAAATTCTTCAGCTCATCAATCGGCAGGTCGTAGCCGGAAAGATGCAACAGGCTGTAAAGCAGCATCGAAGCATGGCCGTTAGAGAGAATAAAACGGTCGCGGTCATACCAGGCCGGGTTGGTCGGGTTGTGCTTAAGGAAATCATTCCACAGCACTTCGGCGATATCCGCCATGCCCATCGGCGCACCCGGGTGGCCGGATTTGGCTTTTTGCACCGCGTCCATACTCAGGGCGCGAACGGCGTTAGCTAACTGCTGTCGTGACATAGTTCACTCCATGGCAAAGTTTAAAGTTTGGCGGCGAGCAAATCTTCCAGCGCGCGCTGGTCAACGGCGAACTGGCGAATGCCTTCAGCCAGTTTTTCGACTGCCATCGCGTCCTGGTTATGCTCCCAGCGGAATTCCGCTTCGGTCATCGGTTCCGGACGGCGGTAGCCTTGTTTATTGGGAATAAGCTTGCGTTCCACTAACGCTTCTTTGTCCTGCAACTCTTTCAGCAGGTTTGGCGAGATGGTCAGGCGGTCGCAGCCCGCCAGCGCCAGGATCTGTTCGGTACGGCGGAAGCTCGCGCCCATGACGATGGTTTCGTAATTGTGCTGCTTGTAGTAGTCGTAGATATTGCGTACAGACTTAACGCCTGGATCTTCATCCACCACGTACGGGTCCATCGGCTTGCGGCTGTTATACCAGTCATAAATGCGCCCAACGAACGGGGAGATCAAATAGACTCCCGCCTCGGCGCAGGCGCGCGCCTGCGCAAAAGAGAACAGCAGCGTCAGGTTGCACTTGATGCCTTCTTTCTCCAGCTCTTCGGCGGCGCGAATGCCTTCCCACGTTGAAGCAAGCTTGATCAATATGCGGTCTTTCTCAACGCCCTGATCCTGATACAGCTCAACCAGGCGGCGCGCTTTCTGAATGCTTTTCTGTTTATCGAACGACAGACGGGCGTCCACTTCGGTAGAAACGCGGCCCGGAATGCTTTTCAGAATTTCCGCACCCACATTGACCGCCAGCTTGTCGCTCGCTTCGGCGACCTGCTGCTCCTGCGTGTCGCCGCGCTGTTTGCCGTACGCCAGCGCATCTTCAAAAAGGTGTTGATAATGCTCAAGACTTGCCGCTTTCAGCAGCAGGGAAGGGTTGGTGGTGGCGTCCTGCGGCTGATAGTGGCGGATAGATTCAATATCGCCGCTGTCGGCGACTACGGTGGTGAATTGTTTAATGCCGTCTAACTGGTTCATTGTCGATACTCCTTGAAAAGCAAATACTTAACAGAGCGTTTCCTGGCGCGCCCCGTAAAAATTCACAAAGAACATAACTAAAAAGCATAGCAGACGAGCAGGGTATTGCTTCCGGCGTTACGTAACAGAACCGCTATAAATTGCTAACATTCCTTATCTTACGGCCGGGAATTTTGGGAGCGTTCAAAGTTTGCGGCGGCGCAAGGGGCGATACTATCCGCCTCTTCAGGCGTGCCAGTGACGGTTCGCCACTCTGACCTTACTGAAAGACAGATAAAAAAGGATCGAACAAATGGATGATCAACTGAAGCAAAGCGCCCTCGATTTTCATGAATTCCCGGTGCCCGGGAAAATCCAGGTTTCGCCAACCAAACCGCTTGCCACCCAGCGCGACCTGGCGCTGGCCTACTCGCCAGGCGTCGCGGCGCCCTGTCTGGAAATTGCGGCGGACCCGCTGGCGGCCCATAAGTACACCGCGCGCGGCAACCTGGTGGCGGTGATTTCCAACGGCACGGCGGTGCTGGGTCTTGGCAATATCGGCGCGCTGGCCGGTAAGCCGGTCATGGAAGGCAAAGGCGTGCTGTTTAAAAAATTCGCCGGCATCGACGTGTTTGATATCGAAGTCGACGAGCACGATCCGGATAAGCTGATTGACGTGGTGGCCGCGCTCGAACCTACTTTCGGCGGCATTAACCTCGAAGACATCAAAGCGCCGGAGTGCTTTTACATTGAGCAAAAGCTGCGCGAGCGTATGAATATTCCGGTATTCCACGACGATCAGCACGGCACCGCTATTATCTGCACCGCTGCGGTATTAAACGGCCTGCGGGTGGTAAAAAAGACGATTTCCGACGTACGGCTGGTGGTTTCCGGCGCGGGCGCTTCCGCCATCGCCTGTATGAACCTGCTGGTGGCGCTTGGCATGCAAAAGCACAACATCGTGGTGTGCGACTCTAAAGGCGTTATCTACAAAGGCCGTGAAGAAAACATGGCGGAAACCAAAGCCGCTTACGCCATTGACGATAACGGCAAGCGCACGCTTGGCGAAGTGATTGAAGGGGCGGATATTTTCCTCGGCTGTTCCGGCCCGAAAGTGCTTACTCAGGAGATGGTGAAACAGATGGCGGATTCGCCGCTGATTCTGGCGCTGGCGAACCCGGAGCCGGAAATCCTGCCGCCGCTGGCTAAAGAAGTGCGCCCCGACGCCATTATCTGCACCGGCCGGTCAGATTACCCAAACCAGGTCAACAACGTGCTCTGCTTCCCGTTCATCTTCCGCGGCGCGCTGGATGTAGGCGCCACCGCCATTAACGAAGAGATGAAACTCGCCGCAGTGCATGCCATTGCAGAACTGACCCACGCCGAGCAAAGCGAAGTGGTCGCCTCTGCCTATGGCGATCAGGAGCTCTCCTTCGGCCCGGACTACATCATCCCGAAACCGTTCGACCCGCGTCTTATCGTAAAAATCGCCCCGGCTGTGGCGAAAGCGGCGATGGATTCCGGCGTGGCGACGCGCCCGATTGAGGATTTCGAAGCCTATAAAGACAAGCTCACCGAGTTCGTCTACAAAACCAACCTCTTTATGAAGCCGATCTTCTCCCAGGCGCGCACCGCCCCGAAACGCGTGGTTCTGGCGGAGGGGGAAGAGGCGCGCGTGCTGCATGCCACGCAGGAGCTGGTAAGCCTCGGCCTTGCGAAGCCGATTCTGATTGGCCGCCCGAGCGTCATTGAAATGCGCGTGAAGAAGCTGGGCCTGCAAATCCAGCCGGGCGTGGATTTTGAAATCGTCAATAACGAATCTGACCCGCGCTTCAAAGAGTACTGGAATGAGTACTACACCATCATGAAGCGTCGCGGCGTCACCCAGGAACAGGCGCAGCGGGCGGTGATCGGCAATACCACGGTGATTGGCGCGATCATGGTGCATCGTGGCGAAGCCGATGCGATGATTTGCGGCACAATTGGCGATTATCACGAACACTTCGGCGTGGTTCGCGAAATTTTCGGTTATCGCGAGGGGGTAAAAGCGGCGGGGGCGATGAATGCGCTGCTGCTGCCAAGCGGCAACACGTTTATTGCTGATACCTATGTTAACGACGATCCGACGCCGGAACAGCTGGCGGAAATTACCGTGATGGCGGCGGAAACCGTACGTCGCTTCGGCATTGAGCCGAAGGTGGCGCTGCTTTCTCACTCTAACTACGGCTCTTCCAGTTCGCCTGCCGCCAGCAAGATGCGTGAAACTTTAGCGCTGGTGCGCGAACGGGCGCCGGAACTGATGATTGACGGCGAAATGCACGGCGACGCGGCGCTAATCGAGAGCATCCGCAACGACCGTATGCCGGACAGCCCGCTCAAAGGCTCCGCCAATATTCTGATCATGCCGAACGTCGAGGCGGCGCGCATTAGTTACAACTTACTGCGCGTCTCCAGCTCGGAAGGGGTGACCGTCGGGCCGGTATTGATGGGCGTGGCGAAGCCGGTGCATGTGTTAACGCCTATCGCCTCGGTGCGCCGCATCGTCAACATGGTGGCGCTGGCGGTGGTGGAAGCCCAGACGCAGCCGCTGTAAAGGGTAATGGCTAAAAAGCCCTGCGCCGCAAACGGCGCGGGGCTTTTTTATGGGGCAGGGCGCTACCGCCGCCCCAGCGGCACCACCAGCGGCGTGCCTGCGACCGGGTCGTCGATAATCATGCAGCGCAGGCCGTAAATCGCCTCGATAAGCTCCGGGGTAACTATGGCGTCTGGCGCCCCTTCGGCGATGATTTTACCTTCCCGTAAGGCAATCAGATGCGTGGCGTAGCGGCACGCCTGGTTGAGATCGTGCAGCACGGCCGCCAGGGTATAGCCCTGCTCGCGGTTCAGTTCGCTTAACAGCTCCAGCAAATCAATTTGATGGCTGATATCAAGCCAGGTGGTCGGTTCGTCCAGCAGCATGATGGAGGTTTCCTGGGCCAGCACCATCGCAATCCACGCCCGCTGCCGCTGGCCGCCGGACAGGGTATCGACGCCAAGATGCGCAAGGGAAGCCACGCCCGTCGCCGCCATCGCTTTTTGCACCGCCCGCTCGTCTTCTTCACGCCAGCGGGTAAACAGCGGCTGATGAGGATATCGCCCGCGCGCCACCAGCTCCTGCACGGTGATGTCGCCCGGCGCGCTGGCGTTTTGCGCCAGCAGGCCGATGCGCCTCGCAACCTCTTTCGTGGCGTAGCGCTGGATCTCCTGGCCATCCAGCCAGACGCTGCCCGCCGCAGGTTTCATCAGGCGGCTTAAGGTGCGAAGCAGCGTCGATTTGCCGCAGCCGTTAGGGCCGATAATAGCGGTGAACTGACCATCCGGGATCGTCACGCTGAGGTTTTCAGCCACCACATGATCGCCATAGCCCAGCGTAAGGGCATCGCCATGCAGGCGCGTTAAGGTGTTCATCGCTTACGGGACTCCTGAATCAACAAAGCGATAAGGTAAATACCGCCGAGGCTGACGGTGACCACGCCCACCGGCAGTTGATAAGGGGTAAAAAGATACTGCGCGCCAAGGTCAGCGGCGAGTAGCAGCAGCGCGCCGCAAAGCGCCGACTGGAAAAGCCCCCAGCGCGCCGTGCGGCTCAGCCGACGGGCAATGTGCGGCGCCACCAGCGCGATAAACGAAATGGGCCCGGCCAGCGCCGTGGCGGCGGCGGTTAAGATAACGGCGACCAGCATCAGCAGCAAGCGCGAGCGCTCAACCGGCACGCCCAGCGCGCAGGCGCTGTCATCGCCCATCTCTAAAAGCCTCAGCCGGCGCACCAGCAGCGCGGCCGCGAGCAGCGCCAGCATCATCAGCGGCGCGGCAGGAAAGGTTTTGCCCCAGGTCAGGCCGTTCAGCGAACCGGCATTCCACAAGCCTGCCGATATCGCCGTTTCAAGGGAAGCCTGCAACAAAAGCCAGGTGTTGAACGCCACCAGCATGGCGCGAAGGCCGATGCCGATAATAATCAAGCGGAAGGTATCGATACCGTTGCGCCAGGCAAGCGCCCAGACGAGAAGCGAAGTCAGCACGCCGCCCGCCATCGCGGCGGCGGCAATGGCCGTCTGATGCTGGCCAAACAGCACCATGGCTACCAGCACGCCGCTCCAGGCGCCGGTGTTAAAGCCCATCACGTCGGGGCTGCCCAGAGGGTTGCGCATCAGCGACTGGAAAATCGCGCCGCTGACGCCAAGCGCTGCGCCCAGCAGCAACGCCATCGCAATACGCGGCAAACGCCACTGCGTCACAATCAGGGAAATGTTAGGCGGCGCATTGCCGAAAAGCGCATCCCCTACCTGCGCCACGCTCAGCGAAACAGCGCCCTGGCCCAGCGCCCATACGGCAAGCGCGCCGCTCACCAGTAGAAACAGAGTGCAGACCAGCCACAGGCGCGCCGAGACGTTCATAGCGACACCCCGCCGCGACGGCGGCGCACCAGATAAATCAGCACCGGCGCGCCGATAAACGCGCTTACCACTGAAACGCGCATTTCGCCGGGCACAATCAGGCGGCCAATAATATCGGCAAGCAGCAGCAGGGCAGGGGTGGCAAGCAGCGTGACCGGCAGCGACCAGCGGTGATCCGGCCCCACCAGCCAGCGCGCCATATGCGGCATCATCAAACCGATAAACGCGATGGGGCCGACCGCCGCCGTCGCGCTGCCGCACAGCACCGTTATCACCAGCAGGCCGAGTAGCTGGGTGCGGGCCACCCGGCTGCCGAGCGCGGTCGCGGTATCGCTGCCCATGCTCAGGCTGTTCAGCGCGCGGCTTAACCCCAGCGCCAGCGCCATGCCCGTCAGCACCGGCAGAACGATGATTTTGAGCGTAGCGAGGGTGCGAATATCGAGCGACCCCGCCTGCCAGAAGCGCAGCTGGTCATAAACCACCGGGTTGAGCAGCGAGACGCCGCTGGTAAAGCCTTCCAGCACGGCGGTCAGCGCCACGCCCGCAAGCGTCAGGCGCACCGGGCTAAGCTGGCCGCCGCCCGCGCTGCCGGTAAAGGCGACAATAAGCGAGGCGAACAGCGCGCCGCCGAAGGCGAAACCCAGCAGAGAGAGCGAAGAGGAAGCGCCCCAGAGGGCGGCGCCGATGACAATCGCGAAGCTTGCGCCGGCGTTAACGCCAAGCAGGCCCGGGTCCGCCAGCGGGTTACGGGTAAGGGTTTGCATCAGCGCGCCCGCCACGCCTAATGCGCCGCCGGCGAGCAAACCTGCCAGCGTACGCGGCAGCCGCGCATCCAGCACAATGGTGCAGTCCGCGCTTCGGCACTGACCGCTTAACGCGTCGAGCACCACCGAAACCGGCATTGCCTTCGCGCCCACCAACAAACTTAACGCCGCCATCAGCAGCAAAAAAAGGAAAAGGCCCAGCAGGGAGAAAGCCCGCGCTGAAAACCGTGAGGCCGACATAACGCACATCCCACAACCGATAATGATAGTTATTATCACTCTTATCAGGCTATGTTAGCATGAGCGCCCCGTTAATCGGTAAGGAAAATTCGCTCTCAAGGCCCTGTAATGAACCGAAATTCGCTGTTGCTCAACCTGAGTTTATTGAAAACCCATCCCGCTTACCGCGCTGTGTTCCTGGCGCGTTTTATTTCCATCCTCGCGCTGGGGCTGCTCGGCGTGGCGGTGCCGGTACAGATCCAGACGCTCACCGGCTCCTCTTTTCAGGTAGGGCTTGCGGTCACGCTGACCGGCGGGGCGATGTTTATCGGCCTGATGACCGGCGGCGTGCTGGCGGATCGTCACGAGCGTAAAAAGCTGATCCTGCTGGCGCGCTCCACCTGCGGCGTGGGGTTTATCGGGCTTTGGATTAACGCCATGCTGCCAGCGCCTTCGCTTATCGCCATTTACCTGCTCGGCTTGTGGGATGGCTTTTTCGGCGCGATTGGCGTGACGGCATTGCTGGCCGCCACGCCTGCGATTGTCGGGCGGGAAAATCTGATGCAGGCGGGGGCCATCACCATGCTGACGGTGCGCCTGGGGTCGGTTATCTCGCCGCTTATCGGCGGCCTGCTGCTGGCTGGCGGCGGCGTATCCTGGAACTACGCGCTGGCAGCGCTCGGCACTTTTATCACCCTGTTGCCGCTGTTGACGCTGCCGAAGCTGCCCGCGCCGCAGATGCAGCGTGAGCATCCCTTAAAAGCGCTGGCGAGCGCGTTTCGTTTTTTACTGGCAAGCCCGGTTGTCGGCGGCGTTGCGCTTGTCGGCGCGCTGTTGACCATGGCGAGTGCGGTGCGCGTGCTTTACCCGGCGCTCGCCAACCACTGGCAGATGGCGAGCAGCGAAATCGGCGCGCTTTACGCCGCCGTGCCGCTGGGCGCGGCGATTGGCGCGCTCACCAGCGGCAGGCTGGCGCATTCGCTGCATCCGGGGCGCGTTATGCTGTTCACCTCGGTGCTGGCTTTTGCGGCGGTGGGCATTTTTAGCCTGATGCCGTTCTGGGGGTTAGGGGTTGTCTGCCTTGCGCTGTTTGGCTACCTGAGCGGCATCAGTTCGCTGGTGCAGTACACGCTTATCCAGACGCAGACGCCGGACCATATGCTCGGGCGCATTAACGGTTTGTGGACTGCACAGAACGTAACGGGCGATGCGATTGGCGCGGCGCTGCTCGGCGGCATGGGCGTCGCGCTCTCGCCGGTGAGTTCGGCAAGCGTCAGCGGGCTGGCGCTAGCCGTAGCGGGCCTTGCGCTTACGCTGCTGTTAAGCGAGCTTCGCCGCCTGCGTCAGGCGACGCCGGAAGCGGTAAAACCTTAAAGAGAAGGGGCCATGCGGCCCCTTTTTTTACGCTTTAAACAGCGTTGCCAGCCGTTCGAGTATCAGGCTTGCGCTGTAATAATCCAGACGGAAGGTTTCTGAGCCTAGCGCATAAACGCGCTTGTTCTGTACGGCGGGCAGATGAGAGAGCAGGGCGTTGCCGGTCAGCGCCCCGGCATCTTTTTCATCGCTGGCGAAGAGAAACAATGTCTGGCCGTTCAGCCCGGACGCCAGATTTTCGCCGCCCAGCTGCACAATATCATGGCGTTTGCCCATGCTGTTCAGCGCGGGCATCACAGGCGGCGTCGCCAGCGTGAAACCTAACTGCTGCAAAAGCTGGCCCTGAGCGGACATCGGCGTAAACAGGTTCGCGCCGTGGGCGGCGGCGTTATAAACCAACGCGCTCACCGGCTGCGGCGGCAGCTTCATGTGCGCTTTCGCTTCGGCGAGTTTTTGCGTAAAGCTGGCGATGCGCGCTTCGGCTTCTTTCTCACGCCCGGTTATCTGCCCAAGCTGCGTTAACAGCTGCTGCCAGCTTTTGTCGTCGTAATTGATGATAAGCGTCGGGGCGATGGCGGAGAGCTGGTCATAAAGGGCCAGCGCGGAGTCGCCGCCAGTGGCGCTGATGAGAATAAGATCCGGCATTTGCGCCGCCACTGCTTCGGCGTTCGGCTCGCCAATGTACAGGCGCTGCACGTTGCGTTTTTTCGCAATCTCCCCCCACTGGCGCAAAAAGCCCTGGTCGTCCGCCAGGCGGTTGCCAGGCGTGGTCGCGCCGCTTGCCACCACCGGCGCGTCAAGCGCCAGCAGCGAGCCGGTGAGGGTGACGCTGGTGGAGACAATACGCTGCGGCGCTTTTGCAAGCGTATGCGTGCCGCGGCTGTCGGTGACCTGGCGGGGCCACTCCGCGGCATGGGTAATTGAGGAAAATCCTAAAACCAGGGCGCTGAAAAGCAGCAACGCCTGTCGGGCAGAGAAAGAGATCACAGCGTGGCATCCTGTCAAGTAAGGTTAGTAATGCTTCTCATTTTCACTATTTGCCGCAGCGATGCAAGTTTGTCGCTTAGCGTAAAATGTGGCGTTGGTTGACATAAACGGCTTTTCGTCTTAGGTTACGCCACCAAATACAAATGATAACAATTATCAGTTCTCTTATCAGTGTTTGGAGGAGTTCATGGAGACGTCTTTGGCTGAGGAAACGCAAGTGGAGATGACAACCCTTTCACCTGACAGCTTTTTCTTCATGTCGCCCTATCGCAGCCTGACGACGTCCGGCTGTTTCGCGAGGCTTACCACCCCCGCTGCCGATGGCGCAGACCGCAATGGCGCTTTCCAGACAGCATTACAGGCGCAGTTTGCCGCCGCCCGCGCCCGGGGCATTGAAAGGCCTGTGGTGGTGGGCGCCATCCCGTTCGATACGCGCAAACCTTCGGCGCTGTTTATTCCCGAAACCTGGCGCGCATTCAATCGCCAGCACTATCGCGCTTTCGCGAAGCCGCAAAAGCCGCTGCGCGTCACCCACAGACAGGCTATTCCCGAACAGCCGCAGTTTATGGAGATGGTCGCCCGCGCCGCCGCCCTTACCGCCACGCCGCGTGTTGATAAAATCGTGCTGTCGCGCCTGATTGATATCACCACCGAAGAGGCGCCTGACAGCGTCGCGCTACTCGGGCAGCTTATTGCGCAAAACCCGGGCAGTTTTAATTTTCACGTGCCGCTGGAAGCGGGCGGGGCGCTGCTTGGCGCAAGCCCGGAACTGCTGCTGCGCAAATCAGGCGAGTGTTTTAGCTCGCTGCCGCTGGCCGGTTCCGCTCGTCGCATGCAGGACCCGGCGCAGGACAAGGAGGCGGGGAATCAGCTGCTGTGTTCCGCCAAAGACCGACACGAGCATGAACTGGTCACTAAGGCGATGAAAACCGTGCTGGCGCCGCGCAGCCGCCTGCTCAGCGTGCCGGAAACGCCGGATCTGATTACCACGCCTACTCTCTGGCATCTTGCTACCGCTATTGAAGGCGAAACGCAGGACTTGCGCGATAACGCATTGACGCTCGCCTGTCTGCTGCACCCTACGCCCGCCCTGAGCGGCTTCCCTCATGAAGTCGCGAAAACGCTTATCGCCGGGCTGGAGCCGTTCGACCGCGAGCTGTTTGGCGGCATCGTCGGCTGGTGCGACGAGGAAGGCAACGGCGAGTGGGTCGTAACGATTCGCTGCGCGCAGCTTAACGGCAATCGCGTGCGCTGCTTTGCCGGCGCAGGCATCGTGCCCGCATCTGAGCCGCAGAGCGAATGGCGCGAAACTGGCGTCAAGCTCTCCACCATGCTCAACGTATTTGGACTGAATTAAGGAAGCCCCGCATGACCATCCCTTACTCCCGCTGGCCGGAAGCGTTCGCCGCCCGCTACCGTGAAAAAGGCTACTGGCTGGATCTGCCGCTCACCGATATCCTGAGCCGCCACGCCAACAGCGAAGCGACGGCGCTTATTGATGGCGAACGGCGCTTCAGCTATCGCGAACTGGAGCAAGCCGCGACCCGTCTTGCGGGCGCGCTGCAACGCCGCGGCCTGAAAACCGGCGACACCGCGCTGGTGCAACTGGGCAACGTGGCGGAGTTTTACATCACGCTGTTCGCGCTGTGGAAAATCGGCGTGGCGTCGGTCAATGCGCTTTTCAGCCACCAGCGCACCGAGCTTGACGCTTACGCCCGCCAGATTGCCCCGGCGCTGCTGATTGCCGACCGTGAACACGGGCTGTTTCAGGATGACGCTTACCTGGAGACGCTGAAGGCGAAAACGCCTTCTCTGCGCGTTATCGCCCTGCGCAATGAAACCCTCGAAGCCCTGATTGCCGAGCCGGAAGATAACTTCGTCGCCTCGCCCTCCGCGCCGGACGAAGTCGCTTTTTTCCAGCTCTCCGGCGGCAGCACCGGCACGCCGAAGCTTATTCCGCGCACCCATAACGACTACTACTACAGCATTCGCCGCAGCGTGGAGATTTGCCGTTTTGATCGCGAAACGCGCTACCTTTGCGCGCTGCCTGCCGCGCATAACTATCCGATGAGCTCGCCCGGCGCCCTTGGCGTTTTCTTTGGTCAGGGCTGCGTGGTGATGGCGAGCGACCCGAGCGCCACGCTTTGCTTCCCGCTTATCGAACAGCATCGTATTACCGTCACCGCCCTGGTGCCGCCCGCCGTCAGCCTCTGGCTACAGGCCATAAGCGAATGGGGCAGCAATGCGCAACTCGCCTCGCTGACGCTGTTGCAGGTGGGCGGCGCCCGCCTTTCAGATTCCCTCGCCGCGCGTATTCCGGCGGAGATCGGTTGTCAGTTGCAGCAGGTGTTCGGCATGGCGGAGGGGCTTGTGAATTACACCCGCCTTGACGACCCGGATGAGCGCATCTTCACCACCCAGGGCTACCCGATGAGCCCCGACGATGAAGTCTGGGTAGCGGACCCGGAGGGCAACCCCCTGCCGCGCGGCGAAGTAGGGCGCTTAATGACCCGCGGCCCTTACACCTTCCGCGGCTATTACAACAGCCCGGAACATAACGCCCAGGCCTTTGATAAAAATGGTTTTTACTGCTCCGGCGATCTGATCGCCATTGACGATCGGGGCTACATCACCGTGCAGGGCCGCGAGAAAGATCAGATCAACCGCGGCGGCGAGAAGATCGCGGCGGAAGAGATAGAAAACCTGCTGCTCAGCCACGAGGCGATAATCCACGCGGCGCTGGTTTCCATGGATGACAGCCTGATGGGCGAGAAAAGCTGCGCTTACCTTGTTACCTCTCGCCCGGTTAAGGCGGTAGAGATCCGCCGCTTTCTGCGCGAACTGGGCGTTGCCGATTTTAAGCTGCCGGACCGCGTAGAGCGCGTCGATGAACTGCCGCTTACCCCTGTCGGCAAAGTGGATAAAAAACAATTGCGTCAGTGGCTGGCGGCGCGCCAGTCCGCATCTGAATAAGGAGAGAACATGGCCATTCCAAAACTGAATGCCTACGCGTTGCCGACCGCGGCAGATATTGGGCAGAACAAAGTGCAGTGGGCCTTTGAGCCAGATCGCGCAGCGCTGCTTATCCATGATATGCAGGACTATTTTCTCAACTTCTGGGGTGAAAACTGCCCGATGATCGAGCAGGTTGTGGCGAACGTTGTCGCGCTGCGCCAGTTCTGCAAACAGCATGGCATCCCGGTTTACTACACCGCGCAGCCCAATAACCAGAGCGATGCTGACCGCGCGCTGCTGAACGACATGTGGGGCCCCGGCCTGAACAACCATCCCGATAAACAGAAAGTAGTGGATGCGCTGGCCCCCGACGCCGACGATACCGTGCTTGTGAAGTGGCGATACAGCGCGTTTCACCGCTCGCCGCTGGAACAGGCGCTGAAAGAGTCGGGCCGCGATCAGCTGATCATTTGCGGGGTGTACGCGCATATTGGCTGCATGATCACCGCAACTGACGCCTTCATGCGTGACATTAAGCCCTTTATGGTGGCGGACGCGCTGGCGGATTTCAGCCGTGAAGAGCACCTGATGGCGCTGAAATATGTCGCAGGCCGCGCCGGGCGCGTGGTCATGACCCGCGATATCGCCGCGACATCCGATCTGCCTCAGAGCAAAGCGGAACTGCGTGCGCTGATCCTGCCGCTGCTGGATGAATCGGACGAGCCGGAAGATGACGAAAACCTTATCGACTATGGCCTGGATTCGGTGCGCATGATGGCGCTTGCCGCCCGCTGGCGTAAAACGCATGGCGACATCGACTTCGTAATGCTGGCGAAAAACCCGACGCTGGACGCCTGGTGGGCGCTGCTCTCACGGGAACCGCAGGCATGAGGCTCGATTTCAGCGGCCAGACGGTCTGGGTGACCGGCGCAGGCAAAGGTATCGGCTATGCCACTGCGCTGGCGTTTGTTGAAGCGGGCGCTACGGTGGTGGGTTTTGATGTCGCGTTTGAGCAGAAGGATTATCCTTTCGCGCGTGAAACGCTGGATGTGGCAGATGCCGCCGCCGTGGCCCAAACCTGCCAGCGGTTGCTGGCAGCCACGTCGCGTCTCGACGTGCTGGTCAATGCCGCAGGCATTCTGCGCATGGGGCCGACGGACGCGCTTTCCGCCGCCGACTGGCAGCAAACTTTTGCCGTGAATGTCGGCGGGGCGTTTAATTTCTTTCAGCAGACGATGGCGCAATTTCGCGCGCAGAAGGGCGGGGCTATCGTTACGGTCGCCTCCGATGCCGCGCACACGCCGCGCATCGGCATGTCCGCCTATGGCGCCTCGAAGGCGGCGCTGAAAAGCCTGGCGCTCACCGTGGGGCTGGAGCTGGCGACTTTCGGCGTGCGCGCCAACCTGGTTTCGCCTGGCTCAACGGATACCGATATGCAGCGCACGCTCTGGAAAAGCGACGACGCCGAACAGCAGCGCATCCGCGGCTTTGCAGAGCAGTTCAAGCTCGGTATTCCGCTTGGCAAAATCGCCCGTCCGCAGGAGATTGCGAACACTATCCTGTTTCTGGCTTCCGCGCAGGCGAGCCACATTACCTTGCAGGATATCGTTATCGACGGCGGCTCAACGCTTGGAGCATAGATGATCTGGAAACGGCATATGACGCTGGAGGAGCTTAACGCTACCAGCGCAGGCACTATGGTGGCGCATCTTGGCATTCTTTATACCCGTCTTGGCGACGACTTGCTTGAAGCGACAATGCCGGTAGATACCCGCACGCATCAGCCGTTCGGTCTGCTGCATGGCGGCGCGTCGGCGGCGCTGGCGGAGACGCTGGGTTCGATGGCGGGTTATCTCACCACCCGCGACGGACAGTGCGTGGTGGGGACAGAGCTGAATGCCACGCATCACCGCGCGGTTTCCCAGGGCACGGTGCGCGGCGTTTGCCAGCCGCTGCATCTTGGCCGGCAGAGTCAGAGCTGGGAAATCGTGATTTTCGATGAGCAGGGGAGGCGCTGCTGCACCAGCCGGTTAAGTACGGCGGTGCTGGGGTAAACGGGCGTTGCTTGCGGGGCACCAGGGTTTTTCCCGTGCCCCTTTCCCGTGATCCCGCTAGCAGACTCACACAAATCCCCCTGCCAACCCCGCGTTTCTCTGGTAGCTAAGTTGTTAAATTCATAGTCGTGATATAGAAACAAAATGTAACACCTCTGTTTCACTCTACCTTCACTGAAGGGACAACGATTATGACGAATTCAGGGAAATACCTGCTCTGGCCGGGGCTCTCCGTAGTGGCGGCTTTCGCTATGGGGTACATCGCGCTTAACCGCGGCGAGCAGATTAACGCGCTGTGGATAGTGGTGGCTGCTGTCTGCATTTACCTTATCGCTTACCGTTTTTATGGCCTCTATATCGCCAGACGGGTGCTGAGCGTGGACGCCACGCGAATGACGCCCGCCGTGCGCCATAACGACGGCCTTGACTATGTGCCGACCGATAAAAAAGTGCTGTTCGGTCACCATTTTGCCGCTATCGCAGGCGCAGGCCCGCTGGTCGGGCCGGTGCTGGCGGCGCAGATGGGCTACCTGCCCGGCATGCTCTGGATCCTGGCGGGCGTGGTATTTGCCGGCGCGGTGCAGGATTTCATGGTGCTTTTTGTCTCCACACGTCGCGACGGACGCTCGCTTGGCGAGCTGGTGAAAGAAGAAATGGGCAACACGGCAGGCGTTATCGCGCTGGTCGCCTGCTTTATGATCATGGTGATTATTCTGGCCGTGCTGGCGATGATCGTGGTGAAAGCGCTCACCCACAGCCCGTGGGGAACCTACACCGTCGCCTTTACCATTCCGCTCGCCATTTTTATGGGGATTTATATCCGTTACCTGCGCCCCGGACGCATTGGCGAAGTGTCGGTTATCGGCCTGGTGATGCTGGTGTTCGCGATTATTTCCGGCGGCTGGGTGGCGGAAAGCCCGACCTGGGCGCCCTATTTTGACTTCACCGGCGTGCAGCTGACCTGGATGCTGGTGGGTTATGGTTTTGTGGCGGCGGTCTTGCCGGTGTGGCTGCTGCTGGCGCCGCGCGACTATCTCTCTACCTTTTTGAAAATCGGCACCATTATTGGTCTGGCGATCGGCATTCTGATTATGCGGCCAACGCTCACCATGCCGGCGATGACGAAATTTATCGACGGCACCGGGCCGGTGTGGAGCGGCAATCTCTTTCCGTTCCTGTTTATTACCATCGCCTGCGGCGCGGTCTCTGGCTTCCATGCGCTGATCGCGTCCGGCACCACGCCGAAGATGCTGGCGAACGAAAACCAGGCCTGCTTTATTGGCTACGGCGGCATGCTGATGGAATCCTTTGTCGCCATCATGGCGCTGGTTTCTGCCTGCGTTATCGATCCCGGCGTCTATTTCGCGATGAACAGCCCGATGGCGGTGCTGGCGCCCGCCGGGACGGCGGATGTGGTGGCTTCCGCCGCGCAGGTCGTCAGCGGCTGGGGTTTCCAGATAACGCCGGATACGCTGAATCAAATCGCCACCGAAGTGGGCGAGCAGACGATTATTTCCCGCGCAGGCGGCGCGCCGACGCTCGCCGTCGGTATGGCTTATATCCTTCACGGCGCGCTCGGCGGCCTGATGGACGTCTCGTTCTGGTATCACTTCGCCATTCTGTTTGAGGCGCTGTTTATCCTCACGGCCGTGGATGCCGGAACCCGCGCGGCGCGCTTTATGCTCCAGGATCTGCTGGGGGTGATTTCACCCAATCTCAAACGGACCGAATCGCTGCCCGCCAACCTGCTGGCGACGGCGCTTTGCGTGCTGGCATGGGGGTACTTCCTGCATCAGGGGGTGGTGGATCCGCTCGGCGGCATCAACACCCTGTGGCCGCTCTTCGGCATCGCCAACCAGATGCTGGCGGGCATGGCGCTTATGCTCTGCGCCGTTGTGTTGTTTAAGATGAAGCGCCAGATGTATGCCTGGGTGGCGCTGCTGCCGACCGCCTGGCTGCTTATCTGTACGCTGACGGCGGGCTGGCAAAAAGCCTTCAGCCCGGATAACAAAGTGGGCTTCCTGGCCATTGCCAACCGCTTCCAGGGGATGATCGACAGCGGTAATATTCCGGCGCAGTACACCGAAGCGCAGCTGAGCCAGCTGGTGTTTAATAACCGTCTGGATGCCGGGTTAACTATCTTCTTTATGGTTGTGGTGGTGGTGCTGGCGCTCTTCTCTCTTAAAACGGCCATGAAGGCGCTGAAAGAGAGCCGCCCGACGGCCAGAGAAACGCCATACGAGCCGATGCCGGAAAACGCAGACCGCATCGTCACCGAGGCGAAAAGCGCGCATTAAACCTGAGCGCGCGTTGACCTGATCCTCGTCCCGCCCTTCATTGATGAGAAAGGCGGGGCGACTAACGCGCTCAATACGCCTGCCGCTTGCGCTTTGCGCAAAGGCGACAGGCCATGACTGAGGATAAAACGATGTTCGACACCCTTGCTAAAGCCGGAAAATACCTCGGCCACGCAGCGAAAATGATGATTGGCGTACCGGATTACGACAACTACGTGGAACATATGCGGGTGAATCACCCGGACCAGACGCCCATGACGTATGAAGCGTTTTTCCGCGAGCGTCAGGACGCCCGTTACGGCGGCAAAGGCGGCGCGAAATGTTGCTAAGCGCCTGTCAGCGGTACTGCATCAGTTGCTCCGGCTGGCAGCCATAAAGCGCCGCCAGTTTTTCGCGGGTACGTTTTTGCGGACGTGAATCAGGCGATTCCAGCTGCGAAACGGCAGACTGGCTGATGCCGAGCTTTTCCGCCACCTCCTGCTGCGACAGACCGCGCCAGATACGCCAGGCGGCCTGTAAACTCACGTTCTGCTCGACTGTAATGCCAACCACCTCATGCGGCAGCGCGACGTCATCCTCGCTATCCGACTCCCAGGGCAATGACGCCAGCACCTCTTCATCTTCCAGCTGCGCCAGCATAGACAGATAGAGATCATAAGGGATGACCGCATATTCGGGTTTGCCCTGTTTATCATGAATAATTTGTGCATTAAGCATATTGCTCCCCCGTTAATTCAGGTAAGTCGTCGTGGTTCTGCGTTTAACTTCCAGAATGAGGCAGATAACCGGTACGCCTGCCACGCGCTCGTAGATAACCCGATAATTCCCCACCCGCAGCCGGTAACGGGGTTTCAGCCCCGCCAGTTTTACAATATCCAGCCGGGTATCTTCAGCGGCGAGCGCGGAGACCTTCTTGTAGAGCGCGAGCCTGTCGCTTTCCGGTACGGCGTTGAGTTGTTTGTACGCCCGCTTCGTCCATCTGATCTCCATTGCGTTCCCTCACTCTATCTGCTTTCGCTGTATAAGTAAAATATAAGAATATAAGCTTTTATCTGAAAGCGATTTGCTTATATGGAGTACGCTAAACGGGGAACGGGCGGGAGGAAAGCGGCAGCGAAAGGTTTCTCGTGCCGTCTCGCAAAAACGCCTTCCGGGCGGAAGGCGTCAGGTCATTATGCTGCGTCGGGTTTGGGCTCCTCCAGCCGCTGGCGCTTGCGCAGCGAGGGGAAGAGTTTCATCCACAGCCCCACCACCACCAGCGTGCCGATGCCGCCAATCGCCGCGGCGGGCACCGCGCCAAACAGCGCCGCCAGCATGCCGGACTCAAACTCGCCAAGCTGGTTTGAGGTGTTGATGAAAATGGAGTTGACGGCGTTGACGCGCCCCAGCATGTCGTTTGGCGTATCAAGCTGCACCAGCGCGCCGCGGATAACCATGCTGACCATATCGAAACCGCCCGTCGCAAAGAGCGCGATAAGCGACAGCCAGAGATTGCTTGAGAGCGCGAACACAAGCGTCGCCACTCCAAATCCGGCGACGCAGAGAAACATAATCATGCCGACATTTTTTTCAAGCGAATGACGGCTAAGCCAGAAGCCGACCAGCAATGCGCCGACGGCGGGCGCAGCGCGCAGCAGCCCCAGGCCCCACGGGCCGGTATGCAGAATATCGTGCGCGTAAATCGGCAGCAGCGCCGTCGCGCCGCCTAACAGCACGGCAAAAAGATCGAGCGATATCACCCCCAGCACGTCCGGCCGCTCGCGAATAAACTTCACTCCGGCGAACAGCGTGGCGAGGCTTGCAGGCTGGCGCTTCGGCGGCGCTTGTTCATAGCGCAGGCGGCTGACCATGGCTATCGACACCAGATAAAGCGCGGCGGTGAGTCCATACACCACATCCGCCCCGAACGCATACAGCAGGCCGCCGAGCGCCGGGCCCATGATCATCGCCGCCTGGCTTGATACCGCGCTCGCCGCCGTGGCGCGCGCCAGCAGAAAGGGCGGCACCAGCGCGGGCAGCATCGACTGAAGCGACGGCGCCTCCATGACTTTCGCCACGGAGATGATAAAGATAAGCCCGAGGATAATTTTGACATCCGCGAGGTGCAGCACCGTAACGGCGGTAAGGGCGCCGATAGCCAGCCATTCCACCAGTTGTCCAAGCAGCACCACGCGGCGGCGGTCGCGCTGGTCGGCGACGTGGCCTGCCCAGAGCGCAAGCGTAATGGAAGGAAGAAATTGCACCAGGCCTATCAGACCAAGGTAAAACGCGCTGTGGGTGAGGGCATAGATTTGCCAGCCCACCACGATAGATAACATCTGGAAGCCAAAGCCGGAGCAGGTGCGCGCCAGCCAGAAGGCGACAAACGAGCGGTGCGCCAGCAACGACGCCCCGCTGTCAGCGTGTACAGAAGCCATAAACCATCCCATTAACGTAAAGAAAAGAGGCGGCGCGAATAGTGTTTTATCGCCGCATCAGCAAGGTTTTAAGCCTACAGAGATTTCGCCGAAAGGGGCATGGCGGCGCGTGCTTTTCGTTAGCGCGCGAAGCTTTCCACTTTTTCAAACGCCGCGCGCAGGCTGGCAGGCGTCAGTTCCACCGGCAGGTAGTGAATCGACTCCACCGGGCGCAGCGTGTGGGCGATAACGCTTTCAAGCTCCGCCGCGTTATGAATATCTACATCCAGCGCGGCAAGCGTGGTCGGCAGATTAAAGCGCTGATAAGCAGCGATGAGCTGCGTCAGGATCTCATCCTGGCCGAGCAGGGCGCTCTGCACCAGAATGCCGTAGGCCACTTTTGTACCGTGAAGAAACTTTTCGGTTTGCGGCAGCACGGTCAGGCCGTTATGTACCGCATGCGCCGCCGCCACGCGGGTATAGCGCTCGCCAAGGCCGCCCACCATGCCGCCGCCTGCGATAATCGCGTCCACGATGTCGCGAAAATCCTGGCTAAGCTCGCCGCGCTGCTGGTCCGCCAGAGCCGCCTCGCTCTGTTCCAGCAACACATCGCGAATCGCTAACGCGGCGTTAATGCCAAGGCGCACGGTCAGCGGCAGCGTTTGCGGCGCAGGGGCCAGCACCACGGCTTCGTACCATTTGGCAAGCGTATCGCCGATGCCCGCCAGCAGATACTCCACGGGCGCGCGCAGAATGATTTCCGGCTCCACCAGCACCAGGTGATTGGCGTCGTTGAAGATCTCAAAATGCAGCGCCTGGCCCGCGTCGTTATACCAGACCGAGAGCGGCGTCCAGGCGGCGCAGGTGGCTGCAATAGTCGGGATCCCCACGACCGGCAACCCCAGACGGCGCGCCAGCGCTTTGGCGGTATCCAGCAGCGCGCCGCCGCCTACGCCAATCACTACCGCGCGGTCGTCGCCCGCTTGCTGCGCAAGTTGAGCCACATCGCTTTCGCTGCAATGCCCTTTAAACAGCGCTTTTTTTGCGCCCGGCGCGTTAAACGCTGGCGGCAGAAAAGGCTGCGCGGCGGCGATAGCGCGTTCGCCATATACCCAGAAAGCGCGGGAAAGTTGCTCAGGCGTGTAGAAATCGGCAAGGCGCGCCAGCGCGCCTGGGTGGGAGTAATAGTTAGCCGGGCCGGGAACGACGCGAATATCGGTGTTGCTCATGTAAGTGTCCTTGTTATGTTTTCTTTCACCCTACCATAAACAGACTTCCGGACGTCCGAATAAATCGCGACCGCAAGTTGCATTATTTTCATGATGACCCGAGAAACGACGGCAACGTGAATTATTTTGATGTTACTTCTGGACATCTGGACGTCTAATGCTTTTTCGCTTTATCTTATGCCGATTCGTTCATTGCCAGGGATACGTCTGCGTGAAAAAGTGGCAAATCATTGCGTTATTACCACCCGGAGAGCCCCGCCATGCCTGTTTCCCCGCGCCTTGACATGCGCGATATCTCAATTGCTTTCGCCGGGTTTCAGGCGCTCACGAAAGTGGACTTCACGCTCATCGGCGGCGGTGTTCATGCGCTGACGGGGGCCAACGGCGCGGGCAAATCAACGCTGATGGCCGTGCTGTGCGGCACGTATCCCGATTACCAGGGCGAGATCCTGATCGACAGTGAACCGGTCGCCATCCGCTCGCCGCGCGAGGCGAAAGCGCTCGGCATTCATCTGGTGCAGCAGGAGGTGGACGTGGCGCTGGTGCCGGGGCTGAGCATTGCAGAGAACATCATGCTCGATCATCTGGCGCAGCCTGGTCATTACTACCGCTGGCGCGCCATTCGCGCCGAGGCCCGGCAGGCGCTGGCGCAACTGGACGTCACGCTCGACGTTAACCGCCGCATTGAAAGCTGCACGCTTGCCGAAAAACAGCAAATTTTGCTGGCGCGCGCGCTTTCCCACCGCTGCCGTTTTTTAATTCTCGATGAGCCTACCGCGCCGCTGGACCAGCATGAAAGCGAGCGGCTGTTTACTGTGGTGAAGCGCCTGCAAGCGCAGGGCATCGGCATAGTATTTATTTCTCACCGCATTCATGAGCTGAAAGCCATCTGCGACACCTTAACGGTGCTGCGCGACGGCAAGCTGATTGAGAGCGGCCCGATGGCGGCGCTCAGCGGCGAACAGATCGTAGAAAAAATGCTTGGCCATGAGCTAACGGATATCTACCCCCCGAAACGCCCGCCAGCGGGCGATGAAACGCTGTTGCGCATCGACGGCCTGCATGACGAAAGCCTGCTGCGCGATATTTCGCTGCGCCTTAAGCGCGGCGAAATCCTCGGCATCGCCGGGCTTGCGGGCGCGGGTAAAACCGAGCTTTGCAAAGCGCTTTTTGGCGCCAGCGCCAGTACGCTGCGCGCAGGCGAGCTGAACGGCAAACCCTGGCAGCCGCGCGACCCGGCGGACTCAGTAGCGCAGGGGCTGGCGTTAATTCCTGAAGAGCGGCGCAAAGAGGGGATTTTCATCGACGAGCCGGTGGTGATGAACCTTGCGGTCAGCGCGGACACCACCTTCGCTCGCGCAAGCCTTTTTCGCCACCGCGAAGCCTGGCGCTGGGCGCTTGAAAGCATTGCACGGCTTGGCGTACGCACCACCGGGCCCGCGCAGCCGCTGCGCAGGCTTTCGGGCGGCAACCAGCAGAAAGTGGCTATCGGCAAATGGCTGCGCGGCAAGGCCAGCGTATTCATTTTTGACGAGCCGACCAAAGGGGTGGACGTCAAAGCGAAAACCGACCTTTTCACGTTAATCGACCAGTTGGCCCGCGAAGGCAAAGGCGTGATTTACGCCTCCGGCGAATTTGCCGAGCTGGTGGGCCTGTGCGACCGCATCTGCGTACTCTGGGACGGACGCATTGTGGCTGAGCTGGACGGACGCGAGGCCAGCGAAGAAACCTTATTACTTTACTCCACCGGAGGAACCCCAGCGTGAGCAAAGCCGCAACCCTTAAGGCGACGTCGTCGGCGCGCCATCAGCTGTTTGAATTTTTCTATAAGTGGGGGATGCTGCTTACCGTGGTGGCGCTGATTGCGCTGTTCGGCATCGCCTCCGACAATTTTCTCGACCCGTTTAACATCATCAATATTTTGCGCTCCATCGCCATTGTGACGGTCATTGCTATCGGCGTGTCGGTATCGCTGACGGTGGGCGGGTTTGACCTTTCTGTCGGCTCTACCGCCTCGCTTGCTAACGCGCTGGTGATTTCGCTTTTCGTCTGGCACGGCTTCGGCACCACGGAAGCGATTGTTATCACGCTGCTGCTTTGCGCGCTGGTGGGGCTGTTTAACGTCTTTCTCATCGTGGTGCTGAAAATTCCCGATATGCTCGCCACGCTTGCCAGCCTGTTTGTTATCCAGGGTGTGGCGATGACCTACAGCTTCGGCGGATCGATTACCGAAAATATGGTGCTGCCGAGCGGCGACATGGCGGAAGGGACAATACCTGAAGCGTTCGGCCTGCTGGGCCAGGTGCCGACCATCGTTATCATTATGCTGATTGTGACGCTGGTAGCGCAGCTTGGCCTTTCGCTCACCACCCACGGGCGGCGCATGTACGCCATCGGCGGCAACCCGGAAGCGGCGCGCCTCTCCGGCATTCGCACCACCCGCTATAAAGTGGCGGCGTATATGATCGCTTCGCTGCTGGCGGGGCTTGGGGGCATTCTGCTCGCTTCGCGCATCGGCTCTTCGCAGGTGAATGCGGGCGGCGGTTACCTGATGGACGCCGTCGCGGCGGCATGGATAGGCTTTTCGCTCGCCGGCAGCGGCAAGCCTAACGCTCTCGGCACGCTGGTCGGCGCGGTAATTCTTGGCGTGCTCTCCAACGGTCTGGTCATGCTTTCGGTGCCGTACTACGCAATGGACATTATCAAAGGGCTGGTGCTTGCTGGAGCGCTTGCCATTACCTATATCCAGCGCCGTTAATCACAGGACAGGGAATCAAACAGAATGAAAAAATTTACGCTCTCTTTGCTGGCGCTGGGCCTTTTTTCCTCGCTGCCGGGGTTTGCCGCCGCGCCTGCGCCGGTGCCGGAGGCCATCGCTAACCATAGCGGTCCGGTGCGCATTGCCGTTATCCGCAACCTGGGTTCGGACGATAACACCACGCAGTTTGTCGCCGGCGCGATTCAGGAAGGCAAAAAGCTGGGCTTTAAGGTCAGCACCTTTCTGAGCAACGGCGACGACGCGAAATTCCAGGATTTCGTTAACCAGGCCATTAGCCAGAAATATGACGGCATTATTCTCTCCCAGGGGCGCGACCCGTACTCCACGGCGCTGGTGAAACGTATTGTCGACGCGGGCATTAAGGTTTCCGTGTTCGATACGGCGGTGAACGGCGATATTCCCGGCGTGACCGTAACCCAGCAGGATGACGCTTCGCTGACCAACCTCTCTTTCGGCCAGCTGGTAAAAGATTTCAACGGCAAGGCGAACATCATCAAGCTGTGGGTGGCGGGCTTCCCGCCAATGGAGCGCCGCCAGGCGGCTTATCAGGCCATCCTTAAACAGAACCCTGGCATTAAAGAGCTGGAGTCTATCGGCGCGGTGTCTTCCGACGTGCAGGGCGATACCGCGAACAAAGTGGGCGCGGTGCTGGCGAAATACCCGAAAGGGCAAATTGACGCTATCTGGGGCGCCTGGGATGCGTTTAGCCAGGGGGCTTATAAGGCGCTGAAAGAGAACGGACGCACCGAGATCAAACTCTACAGCATTGATGTTTCAAACCAGGATTTGCAGTTGATGCGCGAAGCCGCCAGCCCGTGGAAAGTGACCGTTGCCGTCGATCCGAAGCTGATTGGCGCGACCAACGTGCGCCTTATCGCCAATAAGATTGCGGGCGAGCAGACCCCTGCCACCTATGATTTTAAAGCCGCCGCCATTCCGCAGGCGCTGCTGGCAAGCCAGGGCGGGGCGGTGAACGTGGCGAGCCTTGGCAAAATTATTCCGGGCTGGGGCCAGACGGAGGATTTTATCGCGCCGTGGTTCGCGACGCTTGAAGCGAAGAACAAATAATGGCCGCTGACTTACCGCGTCCCGATTACAGCCGCAATATGCGGCTGATTGGTCACAGCGACCAGGGCGGAAGGCCGGACGGCGTGCAGCTGATGGTGCACCGCGGCTTTGCGTATATCGGTCATATGGTGTCGCAGGGGTTTTCCATTGTGGACGTGCGCGACCCGAAAAACCCGAAGGCGGCGGGTTTTGTTCCCGCGCCGCCGGGAACCTGGAACGTGCATTTGCAGGCGCACGACGATCTGCTGCTGGTGATTAACGCTCGCGACCTGTTCGCCGACGCCCGCTTCGCCGATGAAAAGGTCTATTACACCCGCTCCGTGGGCGATACCGTGCGCGACGTGCAGGAGAAAGGCTGGAGCGCCGGGCTGCGCGTGTTTGATATTTCCACGCCCGATAAACCGCGCGAAATCGGTTTTTTATCGTTAAGCGGCATCGGCATTCACCGCATCTGGTATGTGGGCGGGCGCTGGGCTTATGTTTCGGCGCTGATTGACGGGTTTACCGATTATATCTTTTTGACTATCGATCTTGCCGACCCGCGTAAACCCGAAGTGGCGGGGCGCTGGTGGTTGCCGGGCATGAACGAGGCGGCAGGTGAAAAACCAGACTGGCCGCAAGGAAAACGCTATGCGTTGCACCATGCGATTATTGCGGGCGATACGGCTTACGGCAGCTGGCGCGACGGCGGGCTGACGATTCTGGACGTGAAAGACCGCAGCCAGCCGACGCTTATCAGCCATCGCAACTGGAGCCCGCCGTTTGGCGGCGGGACGCATACCGCGCTGCCTTTGCCGGACCGCGACTTGCTGGTCGTGCTGGATGAAGCGGTGCTCGACCATCAGGAAGATGGCGAGAAACACATCTGGCTGTTTGATATCCGCGAGCCGTCAAACCCGGTCAGCATCGCAACGTTCCCGCAGCCGGATGAAGCGGATTACGTGGCCAAAGGCGCGCATTTCGGGCCGCATAACCTGCATGAAAACCGCCCCGGCAGTTTTATTAGCTCAACGCTGATTTTCGCGACATACCAGAACGCCGGGGTGCGAGCCTATGATATCTCCAACCCTTATCGGCCTGTGGAAACCGGCGCGCTGGTGCCCGCCGCGCCGGCGAAAATGATGGATACGCGGCCTGGCCGCCCGCAGGTGATACAGTCCTGCGACGTGTTTGTCGATGCGCAGGGGATTATCTACAGCACCGATTATAACGGCGGATTGTCGGTAATCGAATATCAGGGATAGCGCTGGCGTTTGGTCCTGACCCTCTCCCGCCAGGGGAGAGGGCAGAGCGCTTAACCGTATTGCCGTACGCGGGCGATCAGTTCGTCGGCGCTGTCGATACGCGGGGCGAGCACAATCAGCGCTTTGCCAAGCTCAATGGCGTGGCGCAGGCAGGAGAGTTTCATCTCTTCATCCTGAATGGTGTCGATATCCGCTACGTGGGAAAGCCCTACGCTTCGACGGATAAGCTCCGTACCCGCAAAGCCGATGGCGTCGGCCCATACTTTTTTCAGGAACTCGCTGGCGTAGCCAGGGAAAGCCAGCGCCGCATCGCGGGTTTTCTCCCGCGCAAGCGACTGAAAACGCTCGGCGAAGGTATTCCACAGCTCGACAATATCCGCAAGGCGCTGGTCGCGGCCGCTGGCGGCTTCACGGATGCCAAGCTGCCCCGGCAGGCCGCAGTAATTCAGCAGCAGGTTGCCAATGGCGGTGCCCACATCAAAGCCTACAGGGCCGAAGTAACCAAATTCGGCGTCTATCGCCTTCAGGCTTCCTTCGGCAACAAAAATCGAGCCGCTGTGAATATCGCCATGCAGCAACGCTTCCGCCTGCGAAAAAAAGCGGTGCTTCAGCGCGGCAACGGCGGTTTTAAGCTGCGGATCGTCCCGCAGGGCCGCCGCTTGCGCTTCCAGCTTCGCCGGATAGTTATTACGTTCGTGGATTTGGTATGGATCGTTGAAAAAGAGATCTTCAGTGATTTCGCACATTTCCGGGTTGATAAAGCGCGCCACCTGGGCCTTTTTTTCATGCGGATGCAGGTAAAAATCGCTGGTGTGAAAGAGCGTTTGCGCCAGGTATTCGCCAAGCTGGCGTGCCGCCTGCGGATAATAGACGCCTTTGATAAGCTCGCCGCGCCAGATGCGGTGGCTGGAGAGATCCTCCATCACCATGACCGCCAGTTCAGCGTCGTAATGATGGATTTTTACGGTGTGCTGCGGGCAATGTTGGTAGTGCGCCACCAGGGTTTGCGCTTCCAGCCGCGCGCGGTCTAAGGTCAGCGGCCAGGATTCGCCCACGCAGCGCACATAGGGCAGCGCCTGCTTAACAATAATGCGGCTTACGCCTGCGGCATCGAATATCTTAAACACCAGATTGAGGTTGCCGTCGCCCACCTCCTGCGCCTCTACAAGGCTGGACGGATCCGCGAGACCGCCAAACTGTTGCGCGTAAGCCACAGCGTCCTGGGCTGTGAAGGTTCGGTAGTGCGACATTACGAATATCCTCATGCAATCAGGTTATAAAGCCGTTCAGACGTCTATACATCCGTTTTGCATCCTGACACAATACGCCACAATAACGCAACAGGGATTTAACTCATGCAGACACTTCAGACAACCAGCCTGCGGGTGGTGGACAATAAGCTCTGGATCCTCGACCAGCAGGCGCTGCCGCAGCAGAAAAACTGGCTGCCCGCCGACAGCGTGGAAGCGCTGGTGGGCCATATTCATGCTTTACGCGTGCGCGGCGCGCCGCTGATCGGTCTTTCCGCAAGCCTGCTGCTGGCGTTGCTTGCCGGGCGCGGCATGGCGCGCGACCAACTGGCGCAGGCGCTGGAAACGCTGCGCGCGGCGCGGCCCACGGCGGTCAACCTGATGAATAACCTTGGCCGTATGAAACAGGCGCTCGCGCAAGAAAATTACGCCGCCGCGCTGGAAGACGAAGCGGTGCGGCTGGTGCAGGAAGATCGCGAGCTGTGCGACCGTATCGCCCGCGCAGGCAGCCAGCTGGTGAAGCCCGGCAGCCGTTTGCTGACCCATTGCAATACCGGCGGGCTGGCGACGGCGGGCGTGGGCACCGCCCTTGGCGTCATCGCGCAGGCATTTGACGAAGGGAAAGTGAAAAGCGTCTGGGTGGATGAAACCCGGCCGCTGTTACAGGGCGGTCGCTTAACGGCATGGGAGCTTGGCGAGCTTGGCGTGCCTTATCAACTGATTACCGATTCAATGGCGGCGAGCCTGATGGCGCAGGGGCAGGTCGATGCGATATGGGTTGGCGCGGATCGTATCGCGGCGAATGGCGATGTGGCTAATAAGATAGGCACCTACAGCCTGGCGGTGCTGGCGAAGTTTCACCATATTCCGTTTTATGTCGCCGCGCCGCAAACGACCCTCGACCCGGATTGCCCGGATGGCGCGGCTATCCCGATTGAACAACGTGCGCCAGCAGAGGTGACGGGCGTGGCGGGCAGCTTCGGCGCGGTGCAGTGGGCGCCAGAAAATGCGCGGGTTTACAACCCGGCTTTTGACGTCACCCCCGCCGCGCTGATTAGCGGTTGGGTGCTGGACAGCGGTGTGGTCACGCCAGAAGAGGTGGCGAACGGGCATTTTAAAAACTAGCGGCGCCATTTCACCGGCGCCGCGGCAGGATCACACCCAGTCGCGTACCGGCAGAAAATCGCGGTACAGGGCCGCTTCCGGGCTGCCCTCTTCAGGCTGATAGTTATACTCCCAGCGCACCAGCGGCGGCATCGACATCAGAATCGATTCGGTGCGCCCGCCGGTTTGCAGGCCGAACAGCGTGCCGCGGTCCCACACCAGGTTGAACTCCACATAGCGCCCGCGACGGTAGAGCTGGAAGTCGCGCTCGCGCTCGCCCCAGTCAAGCGCTTTGCGACGGCCGACAATGGGCAGATAGGCATCAAGATACCCGTTGCCCACCGCCTGCATAAAACTAAAGCAGTGGTCGAAATCGGGCGCGTTCAGGTCATCAAAGAAAAGGCCGCCAATGCCGCGCTGTTCGTTGCGGTGCTTGAGGAAAAAGTAATCGTCGCACCACTTTTTATAGCGCGGATAAACATCCTCGCCAAAAGGCTGGCAAATGTCGCGCGCGGTGCGGTGCCAGTGTACGGCGTCTTCTTCAAAGCCGTAGTAAGGCGTTAAGTCAAAGCCGCCGCCAAACCACCACACCGGGTCGGCGCCTGGCTTTTCGGCGATGAAAAAGCGCACGTTAGCGTGGCTTGTCGGCACGTAGGGGTTGCGCGGGTGAACCACCAGTGAAACGCCCATTGCTTCAAAGCTGCGCCCGGCAAGCTCCGGGCGGTGCGCGGTGGCGGAGGCGGGCATGGCGTCGCCATGTACGTGGGAAAAGTTCACCCCTGCCTGTTCGAACACGCCGCCCTCACGCAGCACCCGGCTGCGACCGCCGCCGCCGCCCTCGCGCTGCCAGGCGTCTTCGCTAAACGCCGTGCCGTCGACAGCCGCGAGTTCCCGGCAGATACGGTCCTGCAAGTCGAGCAGGAAGGATTTAACGGTCTGAATATCCGGTTGCATTCGTTAGCCTCGCTTCGAGTGGGCTTTGTGGTTATCAAACCAGTTGAAATAGCTGATCACGCCATTGGCGATAGCGGTAGCGATTTTCTGGCGAAACGCATTGGTGCCGAGCAGCTTTTCCTCTTCCGGGTTGGTGATAAACGAAGTTTCCACCAGCACCGAAGGGATAGACGGCGATTTCAGCACCACAAACGCCGCCTGTTCAGTCGAACGGCTGTGCAGGCGGTGTACCGGCTTGATTTGTCGCAGAATGTGCGAGCCGAGCGTGAGGCTGTTTTTGATGGTGTCGGTCTGCACCAGATCGAACAGCACCTGTTGCAGATAGTGATCTTTATTTTTCACTTTGCTGCCCGCCACGTCATCGGCGGCGTTTTCGCGATCGGAGAGGTATTTCGCCATGGCGCTACTCGCGCCGCGGTTAGAGAGCGCGAACACCGAAGCGCCTGCGGCGGAGGGGCTGGTAAAGCCGTCGGCGTGAATCGACATAAAGAGATCCGCGCCATGCTTATGAGCGATTTCTACCCGGTCATAAAGGGGAATAAAAGTGTCGTCGCTGCGCGTTAAGCGGGCGTCTATGCCCTTTGAGCGCAAAATAGCGCGCACCTTTTTGGCTATCGCCAGCACCACATGTTTCTCTTTCGAGCCATTATGGCCGATGGCGCCGGTATCGATGCCGCCGTGGCCTGGGTCAAGCATAACCATGCGCTTCGCGCCCGCTTTTTTCGCTTTCGGTTTGCTGTGGCTGTTGCGGGTGGCGAGCGGTTTTTCTTCTCTGGCAAGGGCTTTGTTAATGCCGGTAACCGTCAGGGCTGCGAGGCCCGTAAGCAGCAGCTGACGGCGCGATGTGAGTTTTTTTAAAGGCTTAATAGTGCTCATGCGTCCTGACTTCTGTTTTTGTGGTCCCGCAGTGTTATAGCGTATCGCTCTCCAGGGGACGACATTCCGTAGCGGGAAAAGTTTTACTTTTCGTTTCAAGGCGAGGCGAAAGGGAAGTATGCCATTTTTTGCGAACTTTTGCCGGGCATATTGGCTATTGCGACCGATAGCGCCATAATCACTGTTTTTATTGCACAAAAGATGGGTAATACCATGGAGATACGTGTTTTTCGCCAGCCAGATTTCGAAGAGGTCATTACCCTTTGGGAGCGGTGCGACCTGCTGCGTCCCTGGAACGATCCGGAGATGGATATTGAGCGTAAGCTGAATCACGATCCGGATCTGTTTTTAGTCGCCGAAGTGAACGGAGAGGTAGTCGGTTCGGTGATGGGCGGCTACGACGGCCATCGCGGCTCGGCCTATTACCTGGGCGTACACCCAGAGTTTCGCGGTCGCGGCATCGCCAATGCGCTGTTAAGCCGCCTTGAGAAAAAACTCATCGCCCGCGGCTGTCCGAAAATTAACATTCAAATCCGCGAAGATAACGATCTGGTGTTGGGCATGTATGAACGCCTGGGTTATGAACATCAGGATGTGCTAAGCCTTGGCAAACGTCTGATTGAAGACCAGGAATATTAATTTTCACCCGGCGCGAGGCCGGGTGAGAGAGGCTTAGCCTTTGGTCACTTTCTTCACGTCGATTTCCACGGAGTTCCAGTCTTTATCCACTTCCCCTTCAATACGCACTTTGTCGTTTGGGGTAATGGTGACGCCGTTCCAGACGTGATCGTCGATTTCAACGTTGATGGAGCCGCTGGCGTCGCGGAACTCGTAAAGTTCTTTGCCTAGCTTACGCACAATGTTGCCTTCCAGCGCTACCCATGCGTCGTCACGCAGGCTTTTCGCCTGTTCCACCGTGGTGCTGGCCGCATCCGGGCCTACGAAGCCGCCTTTGGCAGCGGCTGCGGCGTTGGTGTTATCCGGGCCGCTGAAACCCCCTTTTTGAGCGAGGGCCGGGGTTGCCGTCAGCGCGGCGGCGGCAAATAACAGCGCAATGCTACGTTTTTTCATATCAATCTCCTTTTGTTTATCCCGTGCGAAGCGCTTTCTTCGCACCCTTACAGGGTGACATAATTCCGCCATTTGTGATGGCGGATCCCGGAATTTATACATGTTTTTACCTTCCGATTACGATGGCAAAGGAATGCTGAAGCCGCCAGCGCTGTTCTGGGCGGTATTACTATTGCAGGCGCGCACCTGGGCGCTGTTTGTGCTGGCCGGCGCGTCGCGCGAACAGGGCGAGGCGCTGCTCGCGTTGTTTTACCCCGATCGCGCCGCGTTCTGGCTCGGCCTGCTGACCGGCATACCCGCGGCGCTGGCTTTTCTGTTAAGCGGACGGCGCGAGCGCTTCCCGCGATTGTGGCGGGCGTGGCGTTGGGTGTTAATCGCAACGCAAACCTGGCTGCTGGCCTTGCAGCTGTTTATGCTGATGAGCAATGAAGCGTCGGGCGCGGCGGCCGCAGCGTTGCTGGCGGCCGATTTTTTCGCCCTCTGGTGGCTTGGCTTTAACGCCCGCCTGCGCGCCTGTTTTATGACGCAAGGCGATTAACCGGCACTTTTTGCCTTTGCGGCGCTCCAACAAGGAATACTTTTTAAGATGGGAGAGAAAATGAAAAATCTGCGTTTGCTGCTTTGCGGTTTGCCGCTCGTGCTGACGGGCTGCACGACTTTATCGAATGTACACTGGTCGGCCGCGGCGCCCTGGAACTGGTTTGGCTCGACGCCAGAAGTCACGGAAAACGGGCTTGGCGATATCACCGCCGAAACGCCGCTGAAAGAAGAGGCTATCGCCGACGCGCTGGGAAGCGATTACCGCCTGCGCAGCGGCATGAAAACGCAGGGCGGCGCGGTGGTGCGTTATTTCGAAGCGCTGAAAGATGACAATCTTGCGGTTGTGGTTAACGGCGAAAACGGCACGGTCAGCCGTATCGATGTGCTGGACAAAGCGATTACCACCGACAGCGGCGTTGAGATTGGCACCCCGTTTGGCGATCTGTATGACAAAGCCTATGGCGCCTGCAAACAAGCGCTGGACGACGACAGTGAAGGGGTGGAATGCCAGGCGCCGGGCAGCCATCATGTGAGCTATGTTTTCACCGGCGAATGGCGCGGCCCGGAAGGCCTGATGCCTGCCGATGACACGTTGAAAAAATGGACGCTGCATAAGATTATCTGGCGCCGTTAACCGCTTGCTCTGGCGCAACGCTCCGGCAGAAAAATCGGGTACAATAGCCCGATTCATGCCACGCCCGTGGCATCGTTTTTTCTGGAGGAGTGATGTCTCAGGTACAAAGCGGCATTTTGCCGGAACATTGCCGCGCCGCCATCTGGCTGGAAGCGAAAGCGCAGGGTGAGCGGGAGGCGCTGCGCCAGGGTTGCAAAGCGTTAGCTGATAAGGTCGCCACCTTTCAGGCGCAGTTCCCGGAAGCTCACCTTGGGGTGGTTATCGGTTTCGGCCACGATCTCTGGCGCGAGCTGAGCGACGGCGTCGGCGCTGAAGAGCTGAAAAACTTTATGCCGCTTGGCAAAGGGCTTGCGCCCGCCACCCAGCATGACGTGCTGATCCACATTCTCTCCCTGCGCCATGACGTCAATTTCTCCGTTGCCCAAGCCGCGCTGGCGGCCTTTGGCGACACGCTGAAAGTAGAAGAAGAGACGCACGGTTTTCGCTGGGTGGAAGACCGCGACCTGAGCGGCTTTGTCGACGGCACCGAGAACCCGGCGGGTGAAGAAACGCGTCGCGCCGTCGCGGTCATCAACGACGGCGTGGACGCAGGCGGCAGCTATGTTTTCGTGCAGCGCTGGGAGCACAACCTCAGGCAGCTTAACCGCATGAGCGTGCCGGATCAGGAGATGATGATTGGCCGCACCAAAGCGGCTAACGAAGAGATAGACGGCGACGCTCGCCCGGTCACCTCTCATCTGACGCGCGTTGATTTAAAAGAAGAGGGCAAGGGGCTGAAGATTGTGCGCCAGAGCCTGCCTTACGGCACGGCGAGCGGCGTTCACGGTCTTTACTTCTGCGCTTATTGCGCGCGTCTTTATAACATTGAGCAGCAGCTGCTGAGCATGTTCGGTGATAAAGACGGCAAGCGCGACGCGATGCTGCGCTTTACCCGTCCAGTTACCGGCGGCTACTATTTCGCGCCCTCGCTGGAGCGTCTTTTCTCGCTGTGATCCCCAGGCGGCGCGGCTTTCCGGCGCGCCGCCGTCTTATATCCTTTCGCAATTGCAAATCGCTAAACGGTATATAAAAGCGTTACAGCTTTAACACCCGTTATAAATAAACTGATGCCTGATCGTCATCACATTTATAAGGGTGCGCAATGGCCGTTAAGTTTACTAAAAAAGCATGGAGTGCAATCGCCATCTCTCTGTTAATGGCAGGACACGCTCAGGCAACCGAGCTGCTGAACAGCTCGTATGATGTTTCCCGCGAGCTGTTTGCCGCCCTTAACCCGCCTTTTGCGCAGCAGTGGGCGAAAGAAAACAACGGCGATAAGCTCACCATCAAGCAGTCGCATGCGGGCTCCTCCAAGCAGGCACTGGCCATTTTGCAGGGCTTAAAAGCAGACGTTGTAACTTATAACCAGGTGACTGACGTACAGATCCTGCATGACAAGGGCAAGCTCATCCCGGCGGACTGGCAGAGCCGCCTGCCGAACAACAGCTCGCCTTTTTATTCCACCATGGCTTTCCTGGTGCGTAAGGGCAACCCGAAAAATATCCACGACTGGAGCGACCTGGTGCGCCCGGACGTGAAGCTGATTTTCCCGAACCCAAAGACGTCGGGTAATGCTCGTTACACCTATTTAGCAGCCTGGGGCGCGGCAGATAAAGCAGACGGCGGCGATAAAGCCAAAACCGAACAGTTCATGACGCAGTTTCTGAAAAACGTCGAAGTTTTTGATACCGGCGGTCGCGGCGCAACCACCACGTTCGTTGAACGCGGCCTCGGCGACGTGCTGATTAGCTTTGAGTCGGAAGTGAATAACATCCGCAATCAGTATGAAAAAGAGGGCTATGAGGTCGTGGTGCCGAAGGTCAATATCCTGGCGGAATTTCCGGTGGCCTGGGTTGATAAAAATGTGAAGGCTAACGGCACCGAAAAAGCGGCGAAGGCGTATCTGAATTACCTCTACAGCCCGACGGCGCAGCAAATCATCACCAATTATTATTACCGTGTTAATAACCCGCAGGTTATGGACAAGCTCAAGGACAAATTCCCGCAGACTGAACTCTTCCGTGTGGAAGATAAGTTCGGCGGCTGGCCGGAGGCGATGAAAACCCATTTCAACAGCGGCGGCGAATTTGACCGGCTGGTCGCGGCGGGGCGTAAGTGATGTTTGCAGTTTCTAAGCGCGTGTTGCCGGGCTTTACCCTAAGCCTTGGCACCAGCCTGCTGTTTGTTTGTTTGATTTTGCTGCTGCCGCTTAGCGCGCTGATTATGCAGCTCGCTCAGATGAGCTGGGAGCAGTACTGGGAAGTGATTACTAACCCGCAGGTGGTGGCGGCTTATAAAGTCACGCTGCTTTCCGCGGCGGTGGCTTCAGTATTCAACGGCGTGTTTGGGCTGCTGATGGCGTGGATTTTAACCCGTTACCAGTTTCCCGGACGCACGCTGCTGGATGCGCTAATGGATTTGCCTTTCGCGCTGCCGACGGCGGTAGCGGGCCTGACGCTTGCCTCGCTTTTCTCCGTGAACGGTTTTTACGGCGAATGGCTGGCGCACTTCGGCATAAAAGTCACCTACACCTGGCTTGGCATCGCCGTGGCGATGGCGTTTACCAGCATTCCGTTTGTCGTGCGTACCGTACAGCCCGTGCTGGAAGAGTTAGGCCCGGAATATGAAGAAGCGGCGCAGACGCTTGGCGCTACGCGCTGGCAGAGCTTTCGTAAAGTGGTGCTGCCGGAGCTTTCTCCGGCGCTGATGGCGGGCGTGGCGCTTTCTTTCACCCGCAGCCTTGGCGAATTCGGCGCGGTCATTTTTATCGCCGGCAATATTGCCTGGAAGACAGAAGTGACCTCGCTGATGATTTTCGTGCGGTTGCAGGAGTTCGACTACCCGGCGGCCAGCGCCATCGCATCGGTGATCCTTGCCGCTTCGCTGCTGCTGCTGTTTGGGATTAACACTCTGCAAAGCCGCTTTGGCCGGCGCGTGGTAGGTCACTAATGGCTGAAGTTACTGAAGTGAAAAATTATGGCCGTCCCGGCGTGAACTGGGGCAAATGGCTGCTTATCGGCACGGGCGTCCTGGTCTCTTGCCTGATCCTGCTGGTGCCGATGATTTATATCTTCGCGCAGGCCTTTTCCAAAGGGCTGATGCCGGTGCTGGAGAATATCGCTAATCCGGACATGCTGCATGCCATCTGGCTGACGGTGCTGATTGCGCTTATTACCGTTCCCGTAAACCTGGTGTTCGGCACGTTGCTCGCCTGGCTGGTAACGCGCTTTGATTTTCGCGGGCGCCAGCTGCTGCTGACGCTGCTGGACATTCCTTTCGCCGTTTCGCCGGTCGTGGCGGGTCTGGTTTACCTGCTCTTTTACGGCTCCAACGGCCCGCTTGGCGGCTGGCTGGACGAGCACAATATGCAGATTATGTTTGCCTGGCCGGGCATGGCGCTGGTCACCATTTTCGTCACCTGTCCGTTTGTGGTGCGCGAGCTGGTGCCGGTGATGCTAAGCCAGGGCAGCCAGGAAGATGAAGCGGCTATTCTGCTGGGCGCTTCCGGCTGGCAGATGTTTCGGCGCGTGACGTTGCCCAATATCCGCTGGGCGCTGCTCTATGGCGTGGTGCTGACGAACGCGCGCGCCATTGGCGAATTTGGCGCCGTATCGGTGGTTTCCGGTTCGATTCGCGGAGAAACCCTTTCGCTGCCGTTGCAAATTGAATTACTGGAGCAGGATTACAACACGGTAGGTTCGTTTACCGCCGCCGCCCTGCTGACGTTAATGGCTATTTTGACCCTGTTCTTGAAGAGTGCGTTGCAGTGGCGTTTGAATCATCAGGAAAAACGCGGGCAACAGGAGGGAAACCATGAGCATTGAGATTGCCAATATTAAGAAGTCTTTTGGTCGCACCCAGGTGCTGAATGATATCTCACTGGATATCCCTTCCGGCCAGATGGTAGCGCTGCTGGGGCCTTCCGGCTCTGGTAAAACCACGCTGCTGCGCATTATCGCCGGACTTGAGCACCAGACCAGCGGGCGTATTCGCTTTCACGGCACCGACGTAAGCCGCCTGCATGCCCGCGACCGTAAGGTCGGGTTTGTGTTCCAGCACTATGCGCTGTTTCGCCATATGACGGTGTTCGACAACATCGCTTTTGGCTTAACCGTTCTGCCGCGCCGCGAGCGCCCCAATGCCGCGACGATAAAGCAAAAGGTGACGCAGCTGCTGGAAATGGTGCAGCTTTCGCATCTGGCTGACCGCTATCCGGCGCAGCTTTCCGGCGGCCAGAAACAGCGTGTGGCGCTGGCTCGCGCGCTGGCGGTAGAGCCGCAAATCCTGCTGCTCGATGAGCCTTTCGGCGCGCTGGACGCCCAGGTGCGCAAAGAGCTGCGACGCTGGCTGCGCGAGCTGCATGAAGAGCTAAAATTCACCAGCGTCTTTGTCACGCACGACCAGGAAGAGGCGATGGAAGTGGCCGACCGGGTGGTGGTGATGAGCCAGGGGCATATTGAACAGGCCGATGCGCCGGAGCAGGTATGGCGCGAACCCGCTACGCGCTTCGTGCTGGAGTTTCTCGGCGAGGTTAATCGCCTGAAAGGCACGATCCGCGGCAGCCAGTTCCACGTTGGCGCGCACCGCTGGCCGCTCGGTTTTCCGCCTGCGCATCAGGGGCCGGTGGATCTTTTCCTGCGTCCCTGGGAAGTAGACGTAAGCCGCCGCACCAGCCTGGATTCTCCGCTGCCGGTGCAGGTGCTGGAAGCCAGCCCGAAAGGCCACTATATGCAGCTGGTGGTGCAGCCGCTCGGCTGGTACGACGAACCGCTGACGGTGGTGCTGCGCGAAGATTATGTGCCGCACCGGGGCGAGCGCCTGTATGTGGGCCTGCAACATGCCCGTCTTTATAACGGCGACGAGCGGATCCAGAGTGTTGCTCTGGCTGAGACAGCCTGATAGCTTAGCGCCTTACACGACGAGCAAGCGGCCCCCGTGGCCGCTTTTTTTATGCTTTGGACAGACAGAACGTGAACACATTAGAACAGACTATCGGCAATACGCCTCTGGTGCGGCTGCAACGAACCGGGTTAACCAACGGGGCTGAAATCTGGGTCAAGCTCGAAGGCAACAACCCGGCGGGGTCGGTAAAAGACCGGGCGGCGCTCGCTATGATTACCGAGGCGGAAAAGCGCGGCGAGATCAAACCCGGCGATACGCTCATTGAAGCGACCAGCGGCAATACGGGCATTGCGCTGGCGATGATCGCGGCGCTGAAAGGCTATCGCATGAAGCTGCTGATGCCGGACAACATGAGCATGGAGCGTAAGGCGGCAATGCAGGCTTACGGCGCGCAGTTAATTCTGGTGAGCCGTGAACAGGGGATGGAAGGGGCGCGCGATCTGGCGAAGGCGATGGGCGAACGCGGTGAAGGCAAGGTGCTGGATCAGTTTAATAACCCTGATAACCCTTATGCGCATTACACCACCACAGGCCCGGAAATCTGGCGGCAAACGAACGGCCGCATTACCCACTTTGTTTCCAGTATGGGTACGACCGGCACCATTACCGGCGTAAGCCGCTTCCTGCGCGAGCAGCAAACCCAGATAAAAATCGTCGGTCTGCAACCGGAAGAGGGCAGCAGCATTCCTGGTATTCGCCGCTGGCCGCAGGAATATCTGCCGGGAATTTTCAACGCTTCTCTGGTGGATGAGGTGCTGGATATCAGCCAGCTTGAGGCGGAAAACACCATGCGTTCTCTGGCGCGTAAAGAAGGCATTTTTTGCGGCGTAAGTTCCGGCGGCGCGGTGGCGGGCGCGTTGCGTATCGCTCAGTCAAACCCTGGCGCAGTGGTAGTGGCGATTATCTGCGATCGCGGCGATCGTTATCTCTCAACCGGCGTGTTTGGCGAAGAGAGCTACAGCCAGGGCGCGGGGATATAACGCGGCTGTCCTGGACTGTACTGTTCGGCAGGCATAAAAAAACGGCGCCGTGGCGCCGTTTTTATCATACTGCTGAATTACTTCTTGATGCGGATAACCGGGGTTTCGCCAACGGTTACGCTACCAGAAAGTTTGATCAGCTCTTTAATTTCATCCATGTTAGAGATGACGACCGGCGTCAGCGTGGATTTCGCTTTTTCTTCCAGCAGCGGCAGGTCGAACTCAATAACCGGATCGCCTTTCTTCACGCGCTGGCCTTCTTCTGCGAGACGCTTGAAGCCTTCGCCTTTCAGCTCGACGGTGTCGATGCCAAAGTGAACGAACAGCTCAATTCCGCTATCGGATTCGATAGAGAACGCATGGTTGGTTTCAAAGATTTTGCCGATGGTGCCATCTACCGGCGCAACCATTTTGTTGCCGGTCGGTTTGATAGCGATGCCATCACCAACAATCTTCTCTGCGAACACTACATCCGGCACGTCTTCAATGTTAACGATTTCACCAGACAGTGGAGCAACGATCTCAATGGTTCCGGTGTCGCTATTGCCTTTGTCACCGAACAGCTTACTAAATAACCCCATTAGCCTTCTCTCCTAAGCAGTAATTTGGGCCGCATCTCGTGGATTAGCAGATTGTTTTTTCTTCAATGAACTTGTTAACCAGCGTCATTAACTCGTCCGTTGTCGGTTGAGCAAGAGCCTGCTCTGCTAAAACCTTCGCATCTTCGAAGTTCGTGTTACGAATAATCTTCTTAATGCGCGGGATAGAAATGGCACTCATACTGAATTCATCCAGACCCATCCCCAGCAAAAGAAGTGTAGCACGTTCATCGCCAGCAAGCTCACCACACATGCCTGTCCATTTGCCTTCAGCATGAGATGCGTCAATGACTTGCTTAATCAGGTTCAGCACAGACGGCGACATCGGCTGGTAGAGGTGGGAAATCATATCATTACCACGGTCAACCGCCAGAGTGTACTGCGTCAAATCGTTGGTGCCGATGCTGAAAAAGTCGACTTCTTTCGCCAGGTGACGGGCGATAGTCGCCGCCGCCGGGGTTTCAACCATCACGCCGATTTCAATCGCTTCGTCAAACGCTTTGCCTTCATCGCGCAGCTCTTGTTTGAACGCTTCGATCTCTTTTTTCAGCGCGCGCACTTCTTCCACAGAGATGATCATTGGGAACATAATGCGCAGTTTGCCGAAAGCGGAGGCGCGCAGGATAGCGCGCAGCTGGTCGCGCAGGATCTCTTTGCGATCCATAGCGATACGAATCGCACGCCAGCCAAGGAACGGGTTCTCTTCTTTCGGGAAGTTCATATACGGCAGCTCTTTGTCGCCGCCGATATCCATGGTGCGAACGATCACCGCCTGAGAACCGCAAGCTTCAGCCACGGCTTTATAAGCTTGGAACTGTTCTTCTTCGGTCGGCAGGGAGTCGCGGTCCATGAACAGGAATTCGGTACGATAAAGACCTACGCCTTCTGCGCCGTTACGCTCAGCGCCCGCGACGTCGCGCACGGTGCCGATGTTGGCGCAAACTTCTACCTGATGGCCGTCAAGCGTGATAGCCGGCAGGTCTTTCAGTTTAGCGAGCTCCGCTTTTTCTTCAGCCACCTGAGACTGAATATTGCGCAGCGCTTCGATCTCTTCGTTAGTCGGGTTAACGTAAACTTTGTTGTTAACCGCATCGAGAATCAGGTAATCGTCGTTTTTCACCTGCGAGGTGACGCTGCCGGTACCCACAATGGCTGGCAGCTCAAGGGAGCGCGCCATGATAGAGGTGTGGGAAGTACGGCCGCCCAAATCGGTGATAAAACCCAGCACCTTTTTCAGGTTCAGCTGAGCGGTTTCCGACGGGGTCAGGTCAGCGGCGACCAGGATGACTTCATCCTGAATGGCGCTTAAATCGATGATGGCGAGGCCCAGGATATTGCGCAGCAGACGCTTGCCGATGTCGCGCACGTCAGCCGCACGCTCTTTCAGGTATTCATCGTCAAGTTCTTCCAGCGCGGTGGCCTGACCTTCAATAACCTCGTACGCTGCGGCATCCGCAGTAACGAGCTTATCTTTAATCAGGGCTATGATTTCCTGCTCCAGCTCTTCATCTTCCAGCAACATAATGTGGCCTTCGAAGATGGCTTCCTTTTCTTCACCGAAAGTTTCGCCGGCTTTCACCTTAATCGCTTCTAACTGCGCAGAAGCTTTAGCGCGACCGCTCAGGAAACGTTCAACTTCCTGAGAAACCTTGTCGGCAGAAATTTTTTTCCGGTCGATGACAATTTCATCTTCCTTCAGCAGCAGTGCTTTACCAAAGGCGATACCCGGAGATGCTAAAATGCCTGAAATCATAACCCTACCTTACTTGTGACTGATTTTAATAAGAACCCGGAACTTACTCGAGTTCAGCCATCAGTTTTACCAGATGTTCAACTGCTTTCTGCTCGTCTTCGCCTTCCGCAGAAATGGTCACAACAGTGCCCTGAGTCAGACCCAGAGTTTGCAGCTTGAACAGGCTTTTCGCGCTGGCGCTTTTGCCGTTGGAAGTCACAGTGATCTCAGATGCGAAGCCTTTAGCTTCTTTTACAAACTGAGCAGCAGGGCGGGTATGCAGACCGTTCGGAGCGGTAATGGTAACTTCTTGCTGGAACATTGTATTTCCCCAACTTATAGGTTTAGTGTTGTGGAACTAAAGTCTAGCCTGGCGGCCGGACTTTAGCCTGTATTGTTAGCGCCGAGGTAAACGGAACGCAGCACAGGCTGCCAGAACGACGAAAATCGCATGGCAGGATCTCCATGCGGCACGCGTTTCGTTCGCCATTAATCATTATGCCGCGAAAAAAGCAGCTTAACCAAATCGTAAAATCGATTCAGCAAACACGAAGGGTGCCAATGATTAATTTCACGCATCGAAATAATTTGCTGGTTAAATACCAGACCCAGCAGGTTGAAGCAATGCCAGTGGGGGTAAAAGTTTGACCTGTGCCACAAAAAAGCACCCCTGAAGGTGCTTTTTTATTCAGATTTAACAATCTGGCATCACTGTTGCAGTTCTTTTTCCGTAAAGAGATCGGCAAACAGCGCGGTACTCAGATAACGCTCGCCTGAAGAAGGCAGGATCACGACAATGTTTTTATTGCTGAAGGCTTCGTCTTCCTGCAATTTCAGGGCGGCAGCTACCGCTGCGCCAGAAGAGATGCCTGCCAGAATGCCTTCTTCTTCCATCAGGCGACGGGCGGTAGAGATTGCCTCTTCATTGGTGATGGCGACAACTTTGTCGATCAGCTTCAGATCAAGGTTGCCCGGAATAAAGCCTGCGCCGATACCCTGGATTTTATGCGGACCCGGCTTGAGCTCTTCGCCCGCCAGCGCCTGCGCGATAACCGGCGAATCGGTCGGCTCTACCGCTACGGTGATAAGGTCGGTTTTACCTTTGGTATTTTTAATATAACGACTAACGCCAGTCAGCGTACCGCCAGTACCAACGCCTGCAATAAAGACGTCAACCTGCCCATCGGTATCTTCCCAGATTTCCGGACCGGTGGTCTTCTCATGAATTTCCGGGTTAGCCGGGTTGCTGAACTGCTGGAGAAGCAGATATTTCGCCGGATCGCTCGCCACAATTTCTTCTGCTTTCTGGATAGCGCCTTTCATGCCTTTTGCGCCTTCAGTCAACACCAGGTTCGCACCCAGCGCCTTGAGCAATTTGCGACGTTCGATACTCATTGTTTCCGGCATGGTCAGCGTCAGCTTGTAGCCGCGCGCGGCAGCAACATAAGCCAGAGCAATACCCGTGTTGCCGCTGGTCGGCTCAACCAGTTCAACGCCCGGTTTCAGTACGCCGCGTTTCTCGGCATCCCAAATCATATTGGCACCGATGCGGCATTTGACGCTAAAGCTCGGGTTACGGGACTCGACCTTAGCGAGGATGCGTCCATTACCGATACGGTTCAGTCGAACCAGAGGCGTATGACCAATAGTCAACGAGTTATCTTCAAAAATCTTACTCATGGCCTGTCCTTAACTGTATGAATTTTGGGAACCGCTCCAGCATACCTGCTCAGCCCTTATGCGGAAGTAAGGAATTCGCATATCTATATACTGTCGCGAAATAATGCTTATCAGTATGGAATAAGAGGCGGCATATGCCACCTCATCAGGCATTACTTCCAGAGCGCATGCTGGTTGCGATAGCAATCCACCCACATAGCTGTCGCTCCGCATACCGCAACGGGCATGATGACAAAGTTAAGTACCGGAACGAGGGTGAACAGGTTAACCAGCGCGCCAAATTGCATATTGGTGACTTTTTGCTGGCGGAGCGCGACGCGCATGGTTTTAAACGGCACCTTGTGGTTGTCAAACGGGTAGTCGCAGTACTGAATCGCCAGCATCCAGGCGCTAAACAGAAACCACAGCACCGGGGCTACGGTCTGACCAATGCCGGGAATAAAATAAAGCAGCAGTAAGACGACAGCCCGCGGCAGGTACCAGACAAACTTTTGCCATTCGCGCTTCATAATGCGCGGCACATCTTTCATGATGCCGAAAATACCGGTATCAGGCGGCGTCGCGCCTGTCAGGCGCGCTTCAAGCTGTTCGGCAAGCAAGCCGTTGAACGGCGCGGCAATCCAGTTGGCGACCGTTGAGAAAAAATAGCCGAAAACCAGCAAGATGGATAACACGGCGACAGGCCACAGCAAGTAGCTTAGCCATTGCAGCCAGTCAGGAACCGAAGCCATAAGCCGCGGGATCCACACATCAAGCCGTGTAAAGAGCCACCAGAAAGCGCCGCCCATCAGCAAGATGTTCACCAGAAGCGGTAAAAGGACGAAGCGTTTTAAGCCCGGCTGGCTTAACAGTTTCCAGCCCTGCGAAAAGTAATAAAGGCCGCTGCGTGGGGCCGTACCTGTATATGAAACCATATCTCTTGCAATGCTCCTGGATGTTAGCCCGTGAAGGGGTTGGTTATCTTAACCGAGCCGGGTAAATGCGCCAGTTCAGAAATGGTCGAAAAAACAGCAAAAAGCGGACTTTATGCCATCTTTATGCTGAGAAAACCGAGCGCGCACTTGCACTTGGGCAGTTGGGCAAATACTCTTAGTGAGTAAATGTTTGCCGTGTTGGCAAGGTGTTAGAACAACAGAGAATATAATGATGCAGGATTTGCGTCTGATATTAATCATTGTTGGCGCGATAGCCATAATAGCCTTACTGGTTCATGGACTCTGGACCAGTCGTAAGGAGCGTTCTTCCGTGTTCCGCGATCGTCCGCTTAAGCGAATGAAATCGAAGCGCAACGAAGAAGAGTTTGAGGAAGACGCCGAAGACGATGAAACGGAAGGCGTGGGTGAAGTGCGAGTGCGCCGTGTAAATACGCCGCAGGACAACGCGAACTGGGAACAGGAAACGCCGCGTCAGCCACAGCACAACTATCAACCGCCTTACGAACCGGCTCAACCGCGCCAGCACGTTCAACAAGCGCCTGAACAGACGCCTGTCGCCGCGCCGCGCCCGCAAGCGCCCGTACAGCAGCCTGCGCCGCAAACCCCTGCGGCCCAGCCGCAGCCGCCGGTTCAACAGCCAGTGCCGCAGCCAACGCACGCTGGCGCGCCGCAATATGCGCCTTCGCCCATACAGCAGCCTGCCTCGCAACCGGCGATGCAACAGCCTGCGCCGCAACCTGTTGCCGTGCCTGCGCAGCCTGAGCCAGTAGCGCAACCCGTTGAAGCGCCAAAGCCGCAGCTTAAAGAAACGGTTATCGTGATGAACGTTGCGGCGCATGCCGGCACGCAAATCAATGGCGATGTGCTGCTGAACAGTATCCAGCAGGCGGGCTTTAAATTTGGCGATATGAATATTTTTCACCGCCACCTTAGCCCGGACGGCAGCGGCCCGATCCTCTTCAGCCTGGCGAATATGGTGAAGCCGGGTTCCTTTGACCCGGAAACCATGAACGATTTCACCACGCCTGGCATTACCATTTTTATGCAGGTGCCTGGTTTCGGCGATGAACTGCAAAACTTCAAGCTGATGCTACAGTCGGCCCAGCATATTGCTGACGAAGTGGGCGGCGTAGTGCTGGATGACCAGCGCCGTATGATGACGCCTCAGAAGCTGCGTGAATATCAGGACCGCATTCGCGAGGTCAAAGAGGCTAACGCCTGATATCATTCCGACCTCAATCCTCATACCAGCCCCCGCATGTCGGGGGTTTTTTATCATTGATGGTGCGATATGGACTCAATCGAAGAAAAACTGACTCAACTGCGAACCACGCTTCGCCATCATGAATTTCTCTATCACGTTATGGATGCGCCGGAAATTCCGGACGCGGAATATGACCGGCTGATGCGTGAGCTAAGGGCGCTGGAAGAGGCGCATCCGGAGCTGGTCACGCCCGATTCCCCCACCCAGCGCGTGGGCGCCGCGCCGCTGACAGAGTTCAGCCAGGTGCGCCATGAAGTGCCTATGCTTTCGCTGGATAACGTGTTTGATGAAGCGAGCTTCCTGGCTTTTAACAAACGCGTTCAGGACCGTTTGAAAAGCGCCGACGCGCTGGTTTATTGCTGCGAACTCAAGCTTGATGGCCTGGCGGTCAGCCTGCTGTATGAAAATGGCTTGCTGGTTCGCGCCGCCACGCGCGGCGATGGCACGACCGGGGAAGATATCACCCTGAACGTGCGCACTATTCGCGCCATTCCGCTCAAGCTGCACGGCAAAGACATCCCTTCGCGTCTGGAAGTGCGCGGCGAAGTTTTTCTGCCGCAGGCGGGCTTTGAAAAAATTAACGAAGAAGCGCGTCGCAATGGCGGAAAAATCTTTGCTAACCCGCGCAATGCCGCTGCCGGTTCATTGCGCCAGCTTGATCCCCGTATTACCGCCAAACGTCCGTTAACCTTTTTCTGCTATGGCGTGGGGTTGCTTGAAGGCGGCGAACTGCCGCGAAGCCATATGGCGCGTTTGCAGCAATTTAAAAAATGGGGATTGCCGGTCAGCGACCGGATCCGTCTGTGCGACACGCCGGAAGGCGTACTGGAATTCTACCGTAAAGTCGAAGCGGATCGCCCGACGCTTGGGTTTGATATTGACGGCGTAGTTATCAAAGTCGATTCGCTGGATTTGCAGGAGCAACTGGGATTTGTAGCCCGCGCGCCCCGCTGGGCTGTCGCCTTTAAGTTCCCGGCGCAGGAGCAAATGACCACCGTTCGCGACGTCGAGTTTCAGGTTGGGCGCACCGGCGCCATCACGCCTGTCGCCCGGCTGGAGCCCGTTCAGGTCGCAGGCGTGCTGGTTAGCAACGCCACGCTGCACAATGCTGATGAAATTGATCGTCTTGGTTTACGTATTGGCGACCGGGTTGTTATTCGTCGCGCAGGCGATGTCATTCCGCAGGTTGTTAACGTGGTGCTTTCCGAACGTCCCGAAGAGACGCGGGCGGTTGAGTTTCCGGCCCATTGCCCGGTCTGCGGCTCTGATGTGGAGCGCGTAGAAGGCGAAGCGGTGGCGCGCTGCACGGGCGGCCTGATATGCGGCGCGCAGCGCAAAGAGTCGCTCAAGCACTTTGTCTCCCGCCGCGCGATGGATGTCGACGGCATGGGCGATAAAATCATCGATCAGCTCGTTGAGAAGGAATACGTTCATACGCCAGCCGATCTGTTCGCGCTTGGCAAAGAGACGCTGGAGCGCCTTGAACGTATGGGGCCTAAATCGGCGCAGAACCTGGTGGATGCGCTGGAAAAAGCGAAGCAAACCACGTTCGCTCGTTTCCTTTATGCGCTAGGCATCCGCGAAGTAGGCGAGGCGACGGCAGCCGGGCTTGCGGCTTATTTCGGCACGCTGGAGGCGCTGATGGCGGCCTCGGTCGATGAGCTGCAAAAAGTGCCTGACGTAGGCGTTGTAGTCGCCACGCATGTCTTTAACTTTTTCGAGGAAGAGAGCAACCGCGCGGTAATTCGCGAGCTGGTCGGGCAGGTCGGCATCAGTTGGCCTGCGCCGGTGGTGGTGAAAGCGGAAGAGATAGACAGCCCGTTCGCCGGAAAAACGATTGTCCTGACCGGTTCTTTAAGCCAGATGTCGCGCGATGATGCGAAAGCCCGGCTTGAAGCGCTTGGCGCGAAAGTTAGCGGCAGCGTGTCGAAGAAAACGGATATGGTCATCGCCGGCGAAGCGGCGGGCTCCAAGCTCGCGAAAGCGCAGGAGCTGGGCATTGAGGTTATCGACGAGGAGCAGATGCTGCGTCTGCTTGGAGAGTAAAGTGGAAAAGGCCCAACTCATTGAGATAGCCAATACCGAAATGCCGTTTGGCAAGTATAAAGGGCGAAAGCTTATTGACTTGCCGGAAGAGTATTTGTTGTGGTTTGCCCGCAAGGATACGTTTCCGGCGGGACGTCTTGGTGAGCTGATGGCCTTTACGCTACTAATCAAAAGCGAGGGGCTGACCCATCTGGTGCAGCCCCTGAAGCGTTAGTGCGCCTGCACAGCGCGGGCATCCGCCTTCGCTTTAGCGGTCTGGCGCTGGTAACGACGCGCCAGCGCCGCACAGACCATCAGCTGGATCTGATGAAAAATCATCAGCGGCAACACCATCACCCCGACCGTAGCGGCAGGAAAGAGAATATTCGCCATGGGAATGCCGTTAGCGAGGCTCTTTTTCGAACCACAAAAGACAATGGTTATTTCATCCGCCTTGCTAAAGCCGCACTTACGCGCCACAACCATATTCACTGCGATGACGATCGCCAGCAGCACCAGGCTTACCGCCACAATAAACAGCAGCGAGCCCGCGCCCACCTGATGCCATATTCCGTTAACCACTGCTTCGCTGAATGCGCCATAAACCACCAGCAGGATGGAAGTCTGGTCGGTTTTGCCGATCCATTTTTTGTGTTTCGCAACCCAGTTGGCGGTCCAGCGGCGAGAAAGATGGCCTAAGACAAACGGCAGCAAGAGTTGCAGCATGATTGTGCCGACCTGTTCAAGGCTTCCGCTGGCGCCGTTCATGTGCATCAACAGGCCAACCAGCAGCGGCGAGAGAAAAATACCAAGCAGGCTGGAGGCGGAAGCGGAGCAGACTGCCGCCGCCACGTTGCCGCCCGCAATCGAGGTGAAGGCGATAGCGGACTGTACTGTGGCAGGCAAAATGCACAGATAGAGAAAGCCGGAGTAGAGCGCCGGGCTCACCGGCACAGGCGCCCACCAGGCAAACAGCACGCCCAGCGCCGGGAAGAGAATAAAGGTGCTGCACATCACCCATAAATGCAGCCGCCAGTGGCTGCCGCCCGCAATAATCGCTTCACGCGAAAGCTTAGCGCCGTGCATGAAAAAGAGCAGGGCGATGGCCGCGTTGGTCAGCCAGTCAAAATAGCGAACATATTCGCCGTGCACCGGAAAGAAAGAGGCAAGCAACACGACGGCGATAAGCGTAAGGGTAAAAGGGTCAAGGATGCGAAAGAGTTTCATAACCATTCCTGCCATAAGAAAGCTTCATTGTGCAAAAGCGGGTTTAAGAAATAAAATTGATTTATTGAATGAATTAATGAATAAAACAGATGAATTATACCTTACGCCAGCTTCGCGTTTTCGTCGCCGTAGCGCAGGCGGGCAGCTTTAGCCGCGCCGGCAACCTGATAGGTCTGAGTCAGTCTGCTGTAAGTCACAGTATAAAAGAGCTTGAGCTACAGACTGGCGTCAGGTTGCTTGATCGCACTACGCGCGAAGTGGTGCTGACCGAGGCAGGTCAGCAGCTGGCGATGCGTCTGCAAAGGCTGCTTGATGAACTGAACAGCACGCTTCGTGATGTTGGCAGGCTTGGACAACAGCTTTCCGGCACGGTGCGCGTGGCTGCCAGTCAAACGATCTCCGCGCATCTCATGCCCCAGTGTATCGCTGAAGGAAAGCAGCTCTATCCGGACATTGACTTTGTGCTGCACGACAGGCCTCAGCAATGGGTGCTGGAGAGCATTCGTCAGGGGGATGTGGATTTCGGCATTGTTATCGATCCGGGGCCGGTTAACGATCTGGAATGGGAAGTAGTGCTCTCCGAGCCGTTTCTTCTGCTCTGCCGGGAAGACGATCCTCTGGCTTCTCTGGCGCAGGTAACATGGCAGGCATTGCAGGGCGCTAAGCTGGTGTTGCAGGATTACGCTTCCGGCAGTCGTCCGCTGATTGATGCGGCGCTTGCAGAACAACAGGTAGACGCCATTATCGTGCAGGAGATAGGGCATCCCGCTACGCTTTTTCCGATGGTAGAGGCAGGGATCGGTATTAGCGTATTGCCCGCGTTGGCGCTGCCGTTGCCGCAGGGAAGCCATCTCCGGGTGCGTCGTTTAACGCCGGTTATTGAACGCAAGCTGATGCTGGTGCGCCGTAAAAACCGGTCGCTTTCGGGTGCCGCTCAGGCCATCTGGGAAGTGGTGCGTATGCAGGCTCAGAAATTAACCGAAGCCCGCATACGCGATCCGTTGTTTAACGCAACGGATTATCAGATATAGATATCAATCTGATGCTCATCGGAGGGCTTGTTTACGCCTTCGACTTTGCCCTGCTTTTGTTCCTGTTTTTGCTGGGCTTGTTCGGCTTGCTGGCGTTGTAACTGCGCCAGTTGGGCCTGCAACATTTTAATCTGGGTTGTAATCAATTCTTGTTGTTTTTGCTTCTGTTCGGCGCTGCCGCTGCCGCTGGAGATATCTTTAAGCTGCTGAGTCAGTTTGGTGATTTGCGTAGTAATGCGACTGATTTGGGATGAGAGATCGTTGCCGCCTGAGCCATTACTGCCGCTACTGCTTGCCGTGCTGGCTGAAGGGGTTGATACCTGAATCGTAGTCACGCTGCGCTCCTTTTTTGCCATAAAGAAGGTTTATCGGCATATGCGCTAAGAGCTTGAGCAGGAGTCACTTTTGAACGGGAATACGCAGGAAAATCCGGTTTTGCCAGACATGCACAGCAAAAAGGCGCCTTCAGGGCGCCTTTTTACACTGGTGGGTCGTGCAGGATAACTCGCTTCGCTCGCCCTTCGGGCCGTCGCCGCAGGCGGCTCCGTTGTCTCACTACGTTCGACCCGAACCTGCGCAGGTTCGAATCTTCCTGGCGTACAGATAGCAAAAAGGCGCCTTTAGGGCGCCTTTTTACACTGGTGGGTCGTGCAGGATAACTCGCTTCGCTCGCCCTTCGGGCCGTCGCCGCAGGCGGCTCCGTTGTCTCACTACGTTCGACCCGAACCTGCGCAGGTTCGAATCTTCCT